>Ga0098061_1000170_pt1 | contig 28174 bp, 32 predicted proteins | sample 22_taG_FD_92579 | JGI IMG/M metagenome (GOLD analysis project Ga0098061, IMG submission 92579) | Marine viral communities from the Subarctic Pacific Ocean - 22_ETSP_OMZ_AT15343 metaG | ecosystem: Environmental > Aquatic > Marine > Oceanic | place: Subarctic Pacific Ocean | collected 2015-01-20
ACTAAATGATAAGAACATATCTTGAAACTCACCTTTATTTCTTTGTGCTAAATAAACTCCCAATCCTAAAGCTACTGTTAATGGTTGACCAAACATACTACCACTTGTATCAATCATTGGTAGAATAGTTTCCTTACTATCTACTAATAAGTCTGGAAGGTTATCCCATAGTTTATCTGCTAATACATCATCATCACATGCTAAAACTTCGTGTGGATAGGTAGCTGATACTGATGCCTTACTTGTTTTGTCCTTTTTCCATTCATCGAATCTTTCACTGTCTTGTTTAGTGAATGCTCTGTTATATCTCCTCATAGCAGAACCGGGGACAGATGAATAGTTTATCTCACTCCACTCTTTTTCAGACATCGTTTGCTCAACGGTTTCAGAATATCTCTTCAACCATTTTCTATATTCTCGATTAGTAAAACCGAGCTCATCTCTTAATGCCGCACATTTCCTGGGTGCCCATTTACACGCTAACCTATCCTTTTCACGAATTGATTGGGCGAAAGATTTAACTACTTCTTTAATGTGGAAGTACGGAAGCAAGTCTTTCCAATAACCTAATTCAGCAATGGTTTTCACATTGTCTGCAATAAACCCCGGAGAAGTCCTTCCAATCTCACTTAATACAGTATGGAAAGTTTTTCTTTCACCAGAACCTATCCTTGCGGCTCTCACCCAAAATAATACTTGTGTTGCTAATTCTTTGTTTTCTTGATATGCTTTATCGAAATCTTCAAGGATTCTTAATCTATCTTCCCATCTCATGTTTCCAATTCGTTGGAATAAATCAAGACATTCTTTACCAGAGGTAGAGTTTGTTACTGCTCCATTTGTAGTCGTAGTGTAATTCATCATTTATCCTTAATTATCCTTAAAGTTTATAGTTTATTTTTATTGTTATCAATATACGGAACTTTTCGTATACGAGTCAAGCTTTTTTTTAAAAAAAAGAAAAAAAATTTTATTTTTTATTATAACATTCTCGACAATACTGTCCTGTTCCGTCGCCATCGCCCTCAACGAAGTACCGTCTTTCGTGTGATTCCATATCTGCAGTAAACTCTGTTTCTTTACCACACTTCACACAATCATCATGCATTAACATTAATAATTCAAATCCTGGTCCACACATATTAAATCCTCCCTGTAAGATTAAGATACAATCCTACTAACGCGGTTATTACTGTCATCCATATTAATGTTTGGAAAATTCCAAATAAAAATACACATTTCCAAAATATTATTGATAAGGATATTACTCCTATCATTCCCCAATTAGGCTTCATATTTATCCCTTCTGGTTGATTGGTGGTGTCCACACTAGTTTTGCAAGTAACATACCACCAATTAAACATATTACCCATAAACACATTAACATAAATATTATACTACCTATCATATTTTTTACTCCTTAAATAACGAAACAATTCTAATGTAAGAATTTTGTTATATAACCATCTTATTATAAAATTCATTCTCCCCATTTCCCCCACATTATCCACACAGTGTATAATGCTAATATTACTAAACATACCCATACTACATCCATTAAGTTACTACTAACCATATAATCTTACTCCTTATAAATAATTTGGACCTGTCCAAGAGAAACTCTTATGCATCTTTGAATCAAAGATAGAACCTCTTGAATGTTTTGCTGGGGCTCTCCAAGTAGCCGCCTTTAATATATCACCTTTCAACATTGGTAACCCTTTATGAACTCCATCAACTTTTGCGATGAATCCCCATACTCTTGTACCTTCTACAACCTTAATAAACTTTCTACCTGGTTTAAGTGATAAATCTAATTTCTTAGGAAGACCACCACCCCAATTAGTATAATTCTCTTGTATCTTTACAAGTAAACTATCCATAGCGTCATCAAACGATAAACCATTTTTAGTCATTGTCTTTTGAGTTTTTGTTGTATTTGATACAACTGGTTTTATTCCGTTAATCATTACATACTCCCATAGTCGCACAACAATAACTACAAGTTACATTCACGACACCTTCTTCACAAGTAACAACCTCTTCACAATGTTCATTTCTACATTCTAATTCATTCATATTATTTTCTCCCTTTATATCTATTTTTATTAAACACATTCCTATCTAACCATACTATTCCAATCCAAGCAATTGCTATTCCAAGTATTGTTAAACCTATATCTGATATACTCATTACTACTTCTTCCATATTACTCCTTTAATAATTAATTTCTTCTAATATAACACCACACCAAATTCGATTAGCTTTTAAGTTACCATAAACACAAGTAACTTTACCCATATCATCTCTGTGGAATTTTAAGCTAGTATAATTACCTTTCTTACCGTCACCATTACTATACCAAGAAGAATTTTTACACTTATCAAGGTCAGCCATAAATACACCCAATTTGGATATTCTATTATCATCAACTTCCACTTTAATTAAAAGGTGATTAGGTACTTTAACAGACTTTTTAGTGCCAGTCCAAGAATTACCTTTTTTCATTGTGAATTTTAATTCCCACTTGAAACCATCAATAACAGAATCATATCCATCAGAAGCGAGAGCTTTGTAATCAATACCATTTTCAATAGCTATTTTTTCAATTATTGATTCATATGTAGTTGCTATATTTTTTGTAAAATCTTGTGTAGGTTGGTTTGAACCACTATCGTTATATAATTCTTTTAAACAAGGATAGTGTTTAACACTAAATTCATTTTCAACACCTAATCTTTTATCAAGATAATTATTGAAACTTAGAATAAACTCATCCCAAAAACGCTTATCTTCTAAACTTGTTATTTTGTTTTCCATTTCTTTTCCTTTACTCAATTGTTGATATTTGACCTTTCTCGTCATATTAGATCTTACGGCAAATAAATGACAATGTCAAGCTTTATTTTAATTATTTTTGTAGAATGGGAATACTGGTCAACCACTCGCTACCCACCATCCGAAGATGCCAAAGCCTTGTCCGTTGTGTATTCCCATTCCAAGTAAGGTCGCAACTCCTTACTTATGATATTTAGCCCAATATACATTAGCCATTAACATTTCATCTTTAGATAATAATCTTTCTTGATTTTCCCAATATTCAATTCTATCTGATACCCATCTTATTTCAGGATCGTCTATATCATAATTACCTTTACACTTCATCATAAGGTCAAGTAAAATACCCATCTTCCCAAATATATCACTCCAAAATTCTCTATGTTTAAAGTCACTACCTTTTTCATCTAATACATCTACTAATCTTTTACTCATTAAAAATCTCCTTGTGCTACTTGAAATGTAGTAAGTCCATTTTGTCTCCACATATCAACCACTTGGTTTCTATCATCAAATACCATAGCTACATTATCTACACCAATGTCATCTAACCACATTTGTTTTAGAATTGAATCTTTGGTGAAATGTAGTTTCTTCGGTCTCATAATTAGATGGTCAAACCAAACACCATGTTTGTTTAACCAATCTATAGTAGCTTGATGTGTCACATCAGAACGACCTGATAGTATCCATATTGGATGACCTTGTGAACTTAACATTTTAGCCATATCTATAACTGGTTGATTTGGTGTATCTAAATCAATGTTCTTTGGGTCAAAGAATACATCCCAATCAAACTTACCATTATCTTTGGCAGCTAAATCTCTTCGTTTGTCAATAAGAGCTAAAGTACCATCTAAATCAAATATAACTATCTTTTTCATATACCTGATCTTACGGCGAATAAATGACAATGTCAAGCTTTATTTTATTTATTTATAACTTTTTTTCTGTTATATTTATATGTGATATGATATATAAAATTCTAAAAAATATACTGAATCGTTTGTTTGGTCATAGATGGATATGCGAGCATTGTGGTCGCATTGAACATTCTATAGAACAACCATACTGTAAACCTTGTTGTCATATAGAAATAACAAATAAGAAGATGATTAGAATAAAATGATTCAACATCAAAAAAACAATAAATCATCTGGAGATGGGTTACCTGATTGGATGCAATTTACTATAACATTAGGAATGTTTGGTTTATTAATTTGGGTATTATATTTATTATTCCATCCAACATTAGAATTAGATGAAACACATAGAGATTTACTTAATATCTTATTAGGTACATTTATCGCATCATTTGGTAAAGTTATAGATTTCTGGTTTAGACAGGATAAGAAGAAACAATGATATACCTAAATACATTACTAGCAGAATCAAAACTCAAACTTCGTATCCCTACAGATATTAAGAAGATATACAAACTATTTAAGAAGAATGGTAAACAACTCTTTGTAGTTGGTGGTGCTGTTCGTGATGCTATACTTGGTAAGTCACCTAAAGACTTTGACTTAGCTACAGATGCTAAACCTGATGAAGTATTAAAGATAGCTAAACAAGGTGGATTCAAAACCGTAGAAGTTGGTAAGTCATTTGGTGTTGTTATGGTTAATGGCCATGAGATAGCTACATTCAGAAAAGATATAGGTAAAGGTAGAAGACCTGACTCTGTGGATTTTACTGATATTAAGGGTGATGTTATGAGGAGAGATTTAACTATCAATGCATTATTCTATGATATGGGTAGAAATGAGATCGTTGATTTAGTAGGAGGGATAAAGGACCTTAAGAAGAAAACGATTAGGACCGTCGGGGATGCCAGCAGCAGATTTGATGAAGACCCGCTGCGTAAGCTTAGGGCTTTAAGATTTGCGGGTAGTGTGGGAGGTAAGATGCATAAGGATACATGGAATGCACTAGTCAAGTCTCCCGATATAACAGGTGTATCGGCTGAGAGAATTCGGGACGAATTTATTAAAGGAATAAAGAAAGCCAAATCAGTACCTAACTATTTTAAAATGATAAAGAAATTAAAGATGTTCAAACAGATATTCCCAGGATTAAGTCCTTTATATGGTAATCTAAAAACAAATGATTATAAGATACAAATAGCTTATATGTTACATACCAATGGTGCTGATAAAGTTAAAAGTAAATTAAAGGCAATGAAGTATACCAACCAAGAGGTTAATGATATATGGTTATTAATACATATGTCTAGACCAATACAAGTAGTTCAAGATTTACCGACATTTAAGAAACTACAGAGTAATAGTAAATTGACTACACTGCAAGTTAATGAATGGGCAAGAATACATTCTAAACATATAACTAAATTATGGAATTGGAAATTAACTGTTACCGCAAAAGACGCTATGGAGCAAGGTTGGGTAGGTCAAGGTATCGGTAAGTATATTAGAAAAAAAGAAGAAGAATTATTTATAAGTAAATGATTCTGTAACCTTATCTCGTATATACATCATTGAAGACCCTATCCCTATTATTCCCCATATAAAACATATAGCAACCATCTGTAATAATAGTGCTATAATGAATGGTAGTATTAATAAGAAATCAAATATATAACTAACATAAGTTTTAAACATTACCAATCTCCTCCTGTAAACCAAGAAACTAATAGAGTAATTACAATTATAATAATAGATACTATACCAATTGATATCAATAGTCTTATCCACCATATCAATCCTGTCATCTCTAACATTATGTAAAACATACCACATAATATACAAGGTAAGAATATCATAGCAAATTTTTCTATCATACTCATATTATCCCATACTGAATAATTAGATGATTCATATCTTCTTCCGTATGGATATCTTTTTGGCTCTTCTTTAATCTTTGTCTTGAATGGCCACATAATCTATATCCTTTTCCGTTTCTTCCCTAACAACTACATCTAAAGCCTTAGAACTCATTAATCTTAATTGAACCATACCAGATACTCTTTTAACTATTCTGAATATAGCTCCCTTAATGAATCCCATTTCAGAGAGTCTATTATTTTTTACTTTTTTTATTTTTAGCACTTTTCTTTCTAAATGGCCACACTATTCGTCTCTTTCTTGATCAAAGAACTCGTAATTTTTAGTTATAAACTTATCCCATACCGAAGGGACTGCATCTTCTTCAAATATTGCTTCAACTGGACATTCTGGTTCGCAAGCTCCACAATCAATGCATTCATCAGGGTTGATATATAGTTGTTTACCTTCTGGGTCGAATCCTGGTTCTTTTGCTTCTTCACCCATTCCTTCTCTATTTTTTGGTCCGTGAATACAATCTACTGGACAAACTTCAACACATGCCGTGTCACAAGTACTTACACAAGGTTCCGCTATTATATATGTCATTTTATATTCTCTCTACTTTTTATCTGCATATTCTAATACCTTTATAACTCCTGATGTCCATTGCTCACAATAGAAGTCATGCTCCTTACATTTATTCATTACTCTAGCTTTCATAAAATCTGAATTACCTGTAATAATAGTCAGCGGTAATCTATTAAGTAGTATAAAGTTTTCTACTAACCTATCTACCTCTACATGTCGTTTACCGTGTAAGTCTAATGTTTTAGACATATTATAGTCTATCTCCTATCCATATAATAATGAGAGCTAATATACATACTACTATTATACATATAATACCATTAAACAATATATCCATTATTTCTCCTTATCGAAATAATCAGTAATAGTAACTATACATAGACACCATACTATAAACGCCATATCATTCCAATATACCATACTATCAGTAAAGAATACACTAATAGTAGATACAACCAATACTATAGCTAATAGTGTAACCTTAAACAACCTATGTAATCCAGTAATAAAATTCTTATTCATAACACTCCTTATATTAATATATGTATTACTTACAATATACGGCGGAATAGACATCAAAGTCAAGCTATTTCTTTTATGTATATTAATTAGTATAGGTGGAAAAATTACCCTCGAAATGTTCATGGGTATGGCGAGGTTAAAGGATTACTTTAAGTGATCGAAAAACCAAATGAAGATTAAAAAAAAGGGGAGACCCAATTGAGCCTCCCCCCGTGTATGATAACAACAACTAAAAAATTAAGATTGAGTTGCTTCCTCTACCTCTTCCTCAGTAAACAACTCATCACTAGATCCGTCATCAACGAATTTTTGAACGATCTGTTTCACGAAGGTTCTCTCCGAGTCAACACCACCGGCGTTGTCGTATTGAGGATAGATACATACAGAAGCCGCTTCCTCTATGTTAAACCCATCATATAGTAACCCACACAACTCTACCGTTGTTCTCGTAGAAATACCAGAGGAAATTCTCGCGGTTTCACTACCAGACTCAGATCTTGTCAACGACGCGATCTTCGCTACATTACCTATTACATTAGAATCAACATGTGGAAACATATATGTTAGAAGCTCATTCTCTTCTGATTCATTCAATACATCCATCTCAACGATAGTAAACCTATCCATTAGAGCCTTATCCATAACTCTAGTAGATGTATACTCATTACCTATATTCGCTGTCGCGACAAAAGTAACTCCATCCGCGACCTTAATAGTAGCCTGATTATCTTGTTCATCCAACCTCAAGTATCTTTGACCATAGTCTAATACGGTCATCAAAATATTCCACGCGTCTGGGTGAGCCCTTGATAACTCATCTAATAGTATAACCGCGTTTGGTGTCTGAATCGCTTTCACGAAGAGAGACTCTGAGAAGTAAGTACCCTTACTCTTCTCAAATGACACATTTCCTATTAGTGTAGAACGAGGATCTTGTGTCGCCCCTAGGTTGAAATAGTAATCAGGACGATCTAACGAATTTACTACTGATTTCGCCGCCATAGTCTTACCACAACCAGCGGGTCCAGTCATCATTATATTCTTACCTCTAACGGCTGACCTTATAAGGTATTTCCACTTCAACTCATTCATCATCAAACCACGAGGTTTAAGGGAATAAGAAGAGTGTATAAAATTTAAAACTTCAGCGTGATCTGAAGGTATCTCAACTGACACATTGTCAGAAGAATCATTGGTATTTAAGGTATTACCCTCGTTAAGAGCGGATGACACTTTGTCAGTAACTCTCCTCCAGGCAAATCCACTATTACCGTTTGTTGAAGGAAACCTACCAATAAGGTAATTTCCGTTAAACGCGTTTTTCCTACAACCGTGTGTTATCTCAGATGTATATTTAGTACCATCAGTAGACCACGCGTTATAGCGATTTCCTGATTTTTCAACTTTACATACTACATCTGGAAGTATCATTTTTTTAGACATTTAAAACTCCTTTTATTGTTATCTTTCATACACTTGATCTTACGGCGAATGATCGACAAAGTCAAGCTTTATTTTAATTATTTTCAAAAAAAATGGGCGATAGTAGAAAGGAGTAAAAACTATCGCCCGTATACTATGTAACAAGAAAGGAAGAAAGTGTTACACAGTATAAATGTGAGGAGAGCACCCTGAGGGACTGAGGTAATCAGTTAATCTAGTCCGAAGACGCCAGACTACCCAAGTATGAGGGTGACTCTCTAATTTTACAGGGTGAAGGGTTGGTCACGCAAATGTGTTATCCTTCATTAAGTAGGTAGAGCGCCGTCGCGTCTTATACCATTCTACACCCAATTTTATTATACTATAATATACGGCGAAAAAGTAATACGAGTCAAGCTTTATTTTAATTATTTTTTCACTAAATCCGCGCGTATCTCTCTATAATATACGGCGATTTTACTATACAAGTCAAGCGTTTTCTCGTGTGGGTGTCAAATAGTTTGTGGGAAAAAAATAAAAAGTCGCTATGTATACACACTATATAATTATTGGTGTTGTAATCACATTTCATTGTCATTACTTGTCATAGTATATCACTTTCACCCATTCCACACCACCACTCACCACTACTACCCATTAAATGTATGTCATTTTATGAATGTATAGAAGAGGTATATACCTGGTAGTAATAGCCACAATAATCCCTTTAAGAGAAAAAATAAAAACGCGTATTTAACTATTATTTTTGTCATTAAAAAATTTCGCGGTAAGAGTTAGTTTATTTCTTTTCTATTTTTTGGTGTAGTATACTTCAGATAATCCGTCATATCCTTATGTTGTCTATGTAGAGTATCTTGATATATAATACCCATCGCTACAGAATGTACCTTAATCGATACTACCAATATGAATAGAAATACATTCACTACTATAAAGTTTATCAGAGATAGCCCTATGTAGTATAGGTATACATTCAGTAACCCAAACGACACCCACCTAATCACATACCATTGTTTAATATGTAGTTTTGGTAGGTGTATCCACTTGTCTAATTTATCAGTAAAGAATTTTTTCACAGGTATCACTCTCCTCTATATAACTTCTAGTTTAGTGAAGTCTGTTTCCTCAAATGATTGATACATATCATCATCAAGTGAATCAAAACTTGTAAAACAATCATCACCATTGATATCACATATTATATCCTCAAGAAACTCCATAACATCTTCCATCCCTACCTCGTCATTCGCTATCGCTGTCTTTAGTGTTTCCAAGTTATTTAATATTTGTGTTTGCGTCATCGCCATATCTTATTTCTCCTTAATTAATTTTATTTTATCCATTCTTCTATTTCGTGTTCTTGGAGTACCCAGGAATACTCTCTATCGGTTGAGTCTTCACATTGGTAATAAAATGAGCCATCATAGGATAACACTATTCTTTTAAGTGTCATCTCTATACCATACGCTCGTAGTATTGTTTTATGTTGTTTACTCATTCTATTCCGAGTAATCCGAAGGGAGCGCATAGCTTCCCCTCCACTCCAAAAAAATTTTCTTCTGTCTTATAAACAACTCTCTACTATCTCCCACTCATTATCATCATCCGAATTATTAATATCCTGTAAGAAATTAAAAATACTGGATACATGTTGATGAGTATGAATTGTTATTTCTCCTCTGGAAATATCATCACTAATCGCGTGTAACGGTATCCTGATTTTATCCATTATCTCATTATATGCTTCTTTATCTATTTTCAATATAATTCTCCATTTCTTCAATAGTATTTACCCAATCTTCAGGTGCTCTATTTCTGTTAAATTGATTTATTCTCCACTCATCATTTTTATCTGATATGAGTTGTCTGATTTTTTTACCTAACTCCATATTATTTGGATATTTTGTTACCAACTCTCTAACTTCCTTTGATATATTATTTCTCATTCAATTTCTCCAAACCTTCCATTATAAATTCAATAATTTGTGGACCCACCTTACCATTGATAGCTATACCTTTTTTAGTTGGTTTATATTCACCTGATGTTTCATCTTCATAATGTACCCTCAAGTCAACATACTTATGACCCTGATACTCATTAGTAGATACTATAATCTTCTCTTTTTGATTTTTTTGTATTTCACCTATAATATTCATATTTAAATATCCTCATTTTCATTTAATATTAATTCTCTAATTTTTTCACCCAACATCATATCGTTAGGATATTTCTCCACAAGTTTTTTTATTCTATCATCTTTATCTTGTAGTTTATGTAATAGGGAATCTTTTTTAAATTCCTCTAATCTTTCTGGACTCATTAGTTTTTTCCTCTTCTATTATATTGTTTTCTAAATCGTGGCGTAGTAAATCTAAATCACCTGATTCAGTATCTACACCTTGATTTAATACATTCCATATTCTATCTAATATTTCTTGTTTAGTCATATTATATATCCTCATTTCTATTTAACATCGTTTCTTCTAAATCTCTATACGCCTTACTATTGTAATCAGGACCATCTGAACAAATATAAACTACAAACGCGAAGAAACCTATTAATAACATCCAAGTTAAACCTACACTAGCTATTGTCTCTATCATTACGCTAACCCCACTACATTTGTATCCATATCTTTAAATACTTCAAACATAGGGTCAAACTCATCAATATCAGCCATATCAAATTCGTGTTCACCACCATCTTCATCTGATACGAATATTGGTATACAATTTTCAAAGTGTGGATTGATTTCTTCTAACTTATACCAAGTTGAACCTATCCTAACCATAACATCATTATTTTCCAATAACTCATTCATTCTTTCTACCATAATTATATCTCCTTTATTTCTGTAAAAACTTTTTATTCATTGTTTTCGCTACACTCATCATATTTACTGGTGAAATGAATTCCGCATCTTTCCCATACATACTTGTGAAAGCTGGCATTTCATCTCTATCGTAATCTCCACCAATGAAATAACTTAAAACACTAATTCCAATATTTCTCATATTATCAACCATTTTCTTCGTGTGTCTCTCGGCGGTTGAACCACTATACATAATTTCTTTGTTACTAAAGTAAGGTTGCCCATCTGAAAAGTTGATGAAGTAACTATCTTGATTAGAATTTCCAGGAATCAAATCTTTTTGAATCGCTTCAAAACATAAACCTTCTGGAGTAACACCACTCACATCAAGAGATGAGAATAAACTTTTTACTTTTTGTAATTTATCTTTTCTTGAATCAAACACAACCATAATCAAAGGAACACCTTGACTACTATTGTTATCACTATGAGTAGTTCTGATTGAAACAACCACATCAATGTTACCAACCATATCACACGCCTTAATCATCGCCACCGCTGAAGTCATCGCCTGATTCCATTTCTTTCCACTCATAGAACCACTCGCATCTACTGAAATATGTAAATAAGCTTTGTTATATCTCTCAACAAAAGTTTGACTAAACACATTTGAGTTTCCGAAACCTAATTCAGCAATTAATCTTTTATCAATTTTTCCAGTATCTTGTCTTGTATATTTTAATGATGACTCTTCACCTCTAACTTGAAGTTTTCTTCCCAAAACATTTCCAAGTCTTAAACCTTCTTCGATAAAGTTATAGTTTCTTGAGTAGTATCTATCTTCAGTATCATTATACCTTGATTGATTCCAAGTAGTAGCACATCTAAATTGGTCTGAATCAATTAAACTTTGAGTAAAATTCTTAACAACCAAACACTTAGTACCTTTACCAACTCTGTCACCATAATAACCTTGAGGAATCTTATCACCAACATTCTCGTAAGTCGCTCCACTCTCTTCAATAGCCTTAATATCGTTAGATTCTTTTTTATTTAATTTTGTTTTTTGAACATCACCATCAAGAAACTTTTCTTGTTTCTCAAAAGCTTTTTCTAACATTTTCTTTTGTCTATCTGACAATTCAATACTTTCAGAACCATCATCATTACCTAAATTTTCTGAAGGAGTGACACTACCACTATCTATCGCATCTTGTAACTCTTCATCAGTAATAGTTTCACCACCATCTGAAGTTCCTTCACCACTACCACCTTCACCTTCTGAATTTCCAGATTCTTGAGAATTTCCTTCTTCATCAGAATCAGGAGTTTCTATTTTATCAATATTTTTCAAAATAACTCTCATAACATCACAAGCGATATCAAAACACTCATTAGTGTCATTTAATCCACCCCTTGAAATGTTAGGTAAGTTAATTAAATTATAAATTTCTTTTAAACCTTTAAGAGAACCTAATTGTCTATTCTTATTATGAAGATTAATAATTCTAAACATATAACTCTCAATATTTTCCATTCTAAACTCTGAAGATAATAAACCTTTATCTACATTCTTTGAGTAGAAATATTTTTCATACATTGAGTGATAATAAGATTTATAACCAGGAGAAGTTCTGAAGATGAAAGAATCAATTCTTCTATCTTCGACATAATTCAATAAATTTTTGATAGTTGAAACGACATCATATCTACCAACACCAATATTCTCACCAATAACAAATATCTCTTGAGGAATGTTAGTTTCTAAATGTCTAATAAGAGAAAAATCGGAGAGTTTTATATGAGAACCTTCGTGAAGAGCCAAACCAACAGCCACATCAAATTTCTTGTCATCTAAATTAGAACCGATAACAACTTTCTTACCATCAGTATAACTTTCATCTTTTGAATTGAAAACAACAGGAATGTTGTCACCAGTAACAATATTTACAAAGTTACTTATCGCTCTTCTGTAACTAGCCAAAGCAACTAAATCTTTACCTTTTTTAATATCGGTATCTAAACCTAAAAAATCATCAACATCAACATCATCATTATCATTCATCCAAAAATGAGAATTTTGTTTAGTTGTTGATTTAACAGGACCACTCCTAAAAGTGAAACCTTTCCAATCTTTCGAATTAAAACTCATAAAACTCCTTTTTTTATCATTTCTCATACACTTGATCTTACGGCAAATAAATGACAATGTCAAGCTTTATTTTCACTTTTTTGAAGTTTTTTTCACTTTTTTTTGGGTTTTTTGGGGTTTTTTCCATCTTTTTTACCCTTTTCATCAGGTTTCCAATCAGATGGTTTTATATTTAATTCCTTCATCACTTGTTCCATAGGTTTGGAACCTCTCTCTTGTTTCCTTCGTTCTTTTTCTTTTTGTACTCTATTATGTTCTTCATAATATAATTCAAATCTTTCCCAGTTAGAAAGTTCTGGGTCGTCTTTAAGGAATTCTTCTATTTCTTCAAGAGACATATGTTGAGTTACATCATCGATGTGAGGTCTAAATGTTGGTTGTTTCTTTATTTTACTTTTTGGATTCTTTTTAAGATAATCTTTTTCCCAACCTCGTAAGAAATCATCAAATTTATCTACAAGTTTCTCAAATTCATCCTCTGTCATTTCAGGTAAATTCCAATCCATAAATGTTTCGTCTATATAATCATTTCTTGATTTTGGTTTTGGTTTTTTACTTTTAGATTTATAACCATCTTTATCTTTATCTTTAAGAATAGCATCATATGAATTTAAAAGTTCACTTATAGCCCAATTACAGAAATTGATTTTATGCATATCATCAATACTTTGGGAAGTTGCAGCATCTTGTTGAATTTCATCAAGAAATTCAATTAAATTATTTATTAAATCTTCTGTTATTATTTTATATCTCATGATTACTCCATTATTTTATAACCCGCCACCTTTATTATAAATATAATAGAATATACGAAAACTTTAATAATTATACAAGAAAAATCTTTAAGTTTCTTCTATAATTCCAGAAGTTGGTTTGGCGTGATGTAGTGATGGGGGAGTAATTTTAATAGCAAATGAAATTCCATATCTTCTACCACCAGCAAAATCATTTGTGTTAAAACTATCATTTGTTTTAGTAAATGGAGCCCATATAGGTATTTCAGTATGATATTGTGGATTACCAGACAGAGCTTTTCCTCTTTCTGCCTCACTATACCAGTCATATCCAGCCTCTTTATATTTTCCTCCATATTGCATCACATAAGGATTTCTATCACCATCATATATTAATCCAGCGTCCATTTTGGAATCACAATTGTCTATAACAATACATTCATTTATCATTCCATTATATTGCTCATTCCAATCTCCGGTTATTACTTTATTACAGTAGGCACCATTAGTATAATGAGATTCATCATCACATTTCCATATTATCCACTTCACTCTTGTGTAATTAGGGCTATAAAAATTCCAACTGTCTCTAATTTGTGATTTTGGTAATGCGTATGACCACATTGACATAGGTCTAGTCCATGTTGAATTACATTCTATAGAACAATCTTTTAATGAATTTTCACCGGGGAATAATGTACCACCATCTCCTGATGTATAATAAGCTTGTTTTCCACCGGCTTTAATAGTAAAATATATATATTCATCATCCGGGAATATACCCATTCCTTCACCTTTTAACCATTCATCTAATGAAGCTTCATCCGGATAGGTCGCTATCGCCTCTAAATAACCCCTTTCTGTTTGATTACCTACTGCAGTTGAACCATCCCAATGTTGAACAGTATCTCTCCAATTTCTACTATTACCTAAATTTGCATCATCTAAACACTCTGAACTTCCGCCACTATCATCGCCAGATATATGTCTAGAAGTACATATTCCTTTTTCATACGGGTCGCTTGCCCTGGTACCAGACCCACATTGACTACTTTGATAATTGACTCCTGTATGAGTTGATACACTATGAGTATAAATAGGAATCACCACATCTTCTTCACAGTTTTCCATGTGAGCATCAGCTGGATTAGGATATTCTGGTATCATCAGAGATAAATTAGTTAAAGGACCGTCTGGATAATATGTACCTGACTGTACACCGAATGGACTAACTCCCGCAGTATAATTTCCCGGTGATGTATCGCCATCTCTGTAAGATTGTAGTACATCTCCAGGTTTCCAAGAAAGATTATATAAATTACCACTATTCATTGAACCATTACTAAATCCACCTCTATTAGGTTCGTGAGAATACTTCCATATTATTCTAGTAGCATGCTCATCATTCCAATCTGTCCATTTTGTAGTATCCATCCAAGAAGAATGGTCACCATCGTGGAATGTATTATAATCCCATTTAACCATTTTACTCATTGGGTCAACACTCATACCATTGTGTCTTAATTTATTGTATAGTGTTTGACTTGTATCATTGGATAAAGTTTTCTCATCCATAACTGATATTTCAAAGAAATTATCGTATATTCCAACATCATCGTGACATATACATCCCCACATCCAAAACAAAAGACAACAATAATCGTGAGATTTCTGACCAAAATCTCCATTTGATGGCCAAAATGATACTACTTCAATACTTCCGAGAGCACCGGCTGGTTTACCAGAAGCTACTCTGAAATTATCAAACCATATATAGTCTTCTTTATATCCATCTCCTCCTGTATAACTTGCATCATTTGAAGACCCATATATATTTGCAAATCCCCATCCAGAGTGCATACCAGTATTCGATTCACTATATTTTGTCGGATAATTAGACCCGTGACCCCATCCTCCTTTTGAACAATCCCCACCTTCTGTACGACCTGATACAGAGGTTCTTGAATGACATTTTCTCCACATCTGACAAGTATTACAACAATCTGCTTCATCACCATCAGCTGAATCTGTATGACATGAACCTGGTGATTCATAACAATGATCTCCACCACATTTTTGATAACAACGACAAGGACCGTGTCTACCAGGCGTATCATCATATGTCAAACCAGAGAATACTCCGAGAAGGTCATCACAACCATCACCGGTGCAACTAGGTCCATCCCAACAATAATTGTAATTCACAATAGATGTTGTATCATAAAGAGAAAATCCTAAAGCATCTCCATTAACATAAGCAGGATAAACAACTCCATGTAATCCATCATAATTAATTCCCCCCTTAGTACCGTACTCAGACCTACAATTTCCTGGTACTAACGAATCTATATTATCATTTTCCCATAATGAATCTTCAATTACAGATTGTCTTACAACACAATCAACCTCTGGAGCAACATGTTTTTTTCTAAACCAAACAGAAACATGATATAATCCTCCATAATACAAATGGTTCAATCTTGTATACCAATCACTATCTTCTGTACATTCGGTGTCACCCACTGCACATAAACCATAACAAGAGTATCCACCAGTTGAAGGTAATTCTAATCCGGCATCTTCATAAGCTCCGTTTTCATCTCCGTCCATTAAGGTTATAGCATTTCCACCAGTTAGTGATGCTCTCACCCATACCCATTTTCCTGATATTTTATCTAAATTTGCAGTATCATTTTCATTATAATCTACAAAATTATATGATGTCCAGAAATAACTGTTATCTACGGTATATCCAGCTGATGCTCCAGGCATCCTTCCACCAGATTCATCTTCTTCTTCTTTACTAGGACAAGAGTATTGTCCAGGAGTATTAGAACCCCACCACTTATCCCATCCATATGGATGATATGTATCTCCAACCACAACATGCATTTTTTCTATCTGAAGGTCTCCATCTCTATCATATAAAATATTTTCTGGTATTTTCATTTTAAATACAACATCGTGGTTAGATAATCTAACTTGATTTGAAAATGCAGGTGCAAAATGGTCTAAAGTCAATCCAATCCAATGATAACCTTCGTGGTCAAATTGATTTATATTCCAGTCACCTCCTGTAGATTGTGCATCACCGTCAAATGGACCATAATATGTTCCATCTTCTTTTTTACATATGGGATTACCAACACCTAGATAAGGAACAGATTTTAATCCTATTCCATATGCTGTTTCTCTGTCTTTTGGTTCTGATAGTCCCCAATGATAATATGTTGGAGCATCTAAATTTTCAGCTCTATAAAAATCATTTCTAAATCCTCCAAAGGCTGGATCTGTTGCTGATACATATTTCCAATCACCGGCGTAATAACCACCATCAGCATATGAATCATTATACTCGCCCGGCGATGTTGCACTATATCTCCAATTATCACACAATTGCATGTCTATAGGATGGTCCTCACCTTCACCAAGATATGTACCGAAACCCTCACATCTATAATAATTAACAGCTGACCTCAATAAATAAAATCCATCAACTCCTGTATTCAAAAACGCAGATCCATCCTCTAAATAAATGGCCATATTATTTTCTTCATGTGCTAATGATTGACCACCGGTTCTCCAGTAACTAGCATCAAGTTCTGGATTATGAGCAAAACTTCTTGTTCTAATTCTAGTTTGAACCGGAGTAGTACTTCCATAAGAATCATCTGTAAAATTAAAATCAGTTATTCTATTATCCCATCTAAAAGGTAATTCTGAATATCCTGGGTCTATTATATAGTGATTGGGGCATTGTAAATGGTGTACACAAGCGTTACCTTCCTGTGCACCACCAGTGCAAAAACAAGTTCCGTTACCGTTTTCGTCAGGATATAAATTATTCCAATCGTAGTTTAATTGATACACTTCACATTCTCTTCCCTCGTACTCTGAATAACAATGATATCCATCATCAGTAGTTCTAATTTTTTTTCCTTGAGTACCCCAATAAGTATCATTTAATTCTACAGCTGATACTCCACCGGTCTTACTATACATATCATACATATTACACTGTGACCTAGTTCCATCAGCCATACACCTTTCAGGATGAGATGAATAATGATAATATTCAAAATCATCATAATAATTACCAAAAACCCACTCGTTCATACACCTAGCCCCACCCCAAGAATAAGGGTCGTAATTAATAGAAAAAACATCTCCACAACCATTATAATTACAGGCAAATGGTTGAGCTGACGGACAATGATGAATTTTACACTCACCACATGCTTCTGGGTTACAGTCTATTCCAACCTGACAAGCAGGTATCGTAACATTAGCATCGTTAACATATTCATCCCAATAATCTGGTAACACGGGACTACATGTCAAACTGTGATTTGAGCTACAAGACCATGAAACAGTATCTGTTATATCGTGGCAAACTTGACAATTTAACTTACAATCTGCCACAGAACTACAATCACATTCACCTCCAACTGTAGCTACATTCCCCAACCAACCTATTTCATCTTTAATACAATGAGCATATTCATCATATGCATCTATCCAACCATTATAAACATAATTCTTTGCTCTTGGGTCATTACACACAAAACAATTTGTCGCACCCTTGGACCCAGGATTTATACATGTACAATGCCCATCTTGTGGTGTTTTTAATCCATCACATACTGAATTACAATCACAACAATCAGTAGCATCAAGGTCTCCTTGACATTCTTCATATCCCTCATCACATATTTGGTACTCATCTCTCCTCCATACTTGAGGCACTCTCCCACCGGTACATCCACAAGACCTTTTATTGTCAGCAGGAAGACCAAAATCATCAGTCGGACTACCACATAACCCAGCTTGTGCACACAGTCCATATACATTATCACCGTCACATGAATTAGGAAGCCCAGGCGCCTGTGATGTATCTCCAAATGGAAATTCAATTTTAGCTTCTCCGTATCCCACCAACGAAGTTGTAAGTCCTGGATAATCTACTATACTAGTTTGAATTTGTCTATATCTTAATGTTCCAGGGTTACACTCACAATTACAATCTAGATTATTACCAAAATATTCTTTCCCATCTGCATAAGATATTGGATTATCATATGGATGATATTGATCTGCACAACTAACAATTAGCTCACCTGGAACTCCTCCTGTACAATTAGTACATACATCGATTTTATTTACTCCTATTTGTGATGTATATCCAGGTATATTAGCACAAACAAGACAATCATCTAAGAATGCAGCTCCACCAAATCCTCCACCACAATCGCAGTTACAATCATAGTTTGAAAATGGGTCAGCATCTGGAAATTCTAATGGATGGTAGTAATTACAATAATGTGCCTCATTCTCATTATCTAAATCTTTAGTCTCAATACAATTTATACCATTTTCATCACAAGATGAAGTATATTTATAATGATATAAATATGAGTCAACTCCCTGTCCTATATTCTTACATACAGCTCCTGGATCACAATTATCACACTCAACTTTACAATAGTCAGCTATATACCAAAAATTACCATTGGTGTCTTCATAAGTGTGGTCACATCCATAGGTAGCTATGAGAACTATACATGCAAATGATGGATACCAAGGCGTTGTTGAGTAACATTCTTCCCCACACTCACCTCCACATGTAAAATCAGCTCCATAATTTCCAGATGTATTAGTTTCTTCATCTTCACATGTGTATTCAGCTGAAATCTTACCGGTATCATGTAACCACTCAAGACATGTAACATCTGTTCGACTTCCTCTAAAAATATAATAACTATTCTTATCAGTTTCTTCACAATCAGGTTCATCTATAGGACATATAGGTCCAGTACATCCGATGCTAGCTCCTCCACATGCCTCGTATGGAGCTCCACAACTATCCCATGTAGGTCCTACACCTGGAGTAGTGCAGTCTCCATTACAATCAAAATAATTAGTATAACACTCACATAAAGGACCTACCTCTGTAGATCCTTGCCAACCAGGATGAGCACAATGACAATCTTCACCAACTCCACAAGGTTCATCGGTAGAATCATTTCTACATACTCCATATTCTACAGGCATAGTTGCACATCCAAAATCTTCACTAGTAAGATATACACAATTAGGGTCACTTGGGTCTATTGCCGCACAATCATCATCAACAGAACATTCACGGTATCCTGGAGTTTCACTATACCACCACGACAACGATAGGTCATTGAGTACGGTGGTATCTTTAATATAATATTTAGGACCTTCTTCACAATATTTCCATCCCCAACTTGCATTCCAACCAGCACAATCATCATAACCACCATCACATTGAATTGTACCAAAGTCTTGTTGACATCCATAGTCATTTACACTACCACCACCCATACCACATTGACCATAATGATGTGTAGGAATATATTGCGTAAAACAGGGTTTGTCTGGGTCAGATATACAATAACCTGGTCTATTTCCACTAGCATATATTTCACTATACATTTCTGATAAAGCTTGAGATACATTAGCATTAACCACCAAATTAGAACATCCATACCCATCACCATCACCATCAAAATACCAAGTTGGTGGTAGTGGTGTTAATTGAGTCCAAGAATTCCAAGTACCACCATTACTAAATTCACATCCACACCCATTCCATACAAATCCTTCCAACATACCTGTTTCACCACCAACACAATTTCCACAAAAATCGTAGAATGCATTTCCTGTAGTTTTATTACACGCTCTCCCATTACATTTATATCCAGCACAGTCGTGTCTATACTCACAACAACAATTATCATCACCACTACTACAACCAGTAGTATCTGAATGACTTGCTCCATCACAAGCAGTAATAAAATTCCTATCATAATTATCACCTGATGTCGTATCCATATGTGGTTCACAAGTTACATCACCATCAAGACAATTAGGTAAAAGACCAAATTCAGGACACAGAGTTGGGTCATTTACTTCTAAACCTAAATGTGAATACCAACAATAATAGTTATCAGCAGTTGGGTCTGTGCAAGCATGGACTATATAGGAATTACAGCATTGGAAATTACAAAAATTTCTATGTTCTACATATCCTGGTATACCAATATGGTCAGTATCTTCAGTATTCCACATACCTCTAACAACATAGAAATAATATCTACCTTCAATTTGTGAAGATGACCAACCACTAATGAATTTAACGACTTCATTACCAATTCTGATATAAGAACCATCTACTACTCTATGATAATCAAAAGGCCAACCAGGTATAGTATCTGCAATTACGGTACCATCTCCCTCCCACATTGTAAAATTTAATCCTGTAGATATAACATCTTTAGGGTGTCCCTTATCATCAAAACCAAATAAACAATCTATTTTAGGTGCACCAATACAATCTTCAAGAGCGTCTGGGTCAAAGGATATTGAATTTTTATCCAAACAACCTCTATAATCGTAACAACAACAACCACCATCCATATAAGATAATGGGTCAATAATACTATTACAACAACCATCAGAATTATAGTCGTATCCACCTTCACCACAATCATCGGGAGTACCACAACTTTCGCCTGAATTTGCCCCACCTTGACAAGTTCCTCCAACACATTGACCTATGTATTCCCAAAATACTGGTGGAGGGATGCCGGGTGGATCATCATCACATGGGTAGCTTTGAACTACATTACAATAACAATCACAACGATTTGACCCATCTCCCTCTTCGGAGCAAGCGGACCAATAACTCCCCATTTCGACATTGTTGTCTTCCCCGTACATAGAACAAACAAGGCTACATGTAGATTGACATCCAGGAGGACAACTAAATCCATAATCTTCACACCAACCATCTGGTAGTATATCACACCATTCATCAGATTCTAATACTCTATACATTATTTGTAAACAGTTAAATGTCTGAGCTTCTCCTAGCGCTGGAGGATTATATACATATTCCCCAAACATACATGCTCCATATGACCAACAACCATCAAACTGGTCTGTTTCAGGGTCACATGGAGTATCACCTAAATAAGTATTATTCCTATAACAATCATTAAATTCAGAGCATTCAATAGTAGGATTAAGTTCACAATGACCTGGGCAATGATGACCAAATGCACCCTCTTCCCAAAAAGAATACATATTATGAAAATCCCAAGAACCAATATTAGCATTATTTTCTAATATATTACCATTACAAGGAATATCTATATTTATTCCCCCATAATTTTCAGAACCTTCATTTATACATCCACTACAAGACATATTCCAATTAGGATTTGATGGAACAAAATCAGCTCCACTTCCACCAGCCTCAGGGTTGTAGAACATAGGAGGCAAGGAATCATACTCAGTTGCACATGGATTATTTATTTCTCCAGTAGGCTCTCCATTAAAATCAACATGATATAACATTGTACCATTTGTAGAATGATACATTCCATATTCTCTTCCTAATTCACCTTGAAAATCTCTATAACACATTGGGTCCATACATTGCCCACAATTGTCTCTAAATGCAGGAATTATTTCACCTTGTACATATTGGTATGTAGTTATACTATTTGTGAAATTAGGACAATCTTGATGACCTCCATAAATATAATCAAAACTTTCTGGGTCGCATCCAAACTGACCAGTAAGATGATAATCATTTATACCACCTTTACAGCTTGAGCTTGATGCACCAACACTAGTAATACATTTACCTATCTCAAAAGAATCAATAGTAGATGGAGCTGAACATGAACAATAAGCCGCTCCAGCCTCAACATTATCAGTACAATATATAGAATCTGAATAAGCACAATTAGGAAGCCAAGAACATCCATTATTTGGATATCCTAAAGAGGGGTCTGGATGGTTAGCTTCAGACCCACCATGTGAATAAGGAGGACAACCTAACCACTCATCAGTTAGACAATAATATGCATCATTATCACAATCTGAATATAATCTTTCTTTATAAACACAACTTCCATCGTGGTGAGTAGCTTGGTCATCATAATTACATGCTGAGTCTCCTAATGGATATGGAGTATCGATAGCACCGTATACATAAGGAGGTCTACCAGAAAAACAATTAACCATATGAATGGGACCGTCTTGATTTCCTTCATAAACTTCTTCATTTGGATCTGAGTATAATAAGCAATCACTAGGCGATGCATCGCAATAATGACCTTCAGTAGGGTTTATACATTCACCATTACTTGGGTCAAATTCTAGACAAGGACCCCCAACACATACATCACCGATGCAATCTACATCACAAGAATACAAACCTCCACTATCCTTACATCCAACAACTGGATTTCTGACAGTGAAATCTTTAATTTCCCATCCAACACAACTACTAGTATCTATTGCCTCTGTTTGAGGAAGATCTATTTCTTCACTCATTACCCTACAACCTAGTGGATAATAAATACCTATCCTAATATTATCCCCTTCTTCATAACAACTACATTGAAAGCTACCATCATCACATTCACAATCCCAATCGAGATAATTATTTATACTATATCCTGTAACTCCTTGAGTTTGATGGTCTATAACTATATTATCCGTATGAATTATTTCGTGTATAGTGTTTCCTGTAGAATCCATTCTATAAATTTCAAGACTAGCAGAATAACCATTACCAACAGCCCAATTAGAAGGTGTTACACCATGATAACAAAATTCTCCTGCCATATCTATTCCAGATGCATCGTTAACTCCTGTACAATGATTAGAACTTTGCTGTCCATTAATTGATACCACAAATTCTAGTCCTGAATATATTTCAGAAGGAGATAACATATTCAAGAAAATACAATTACTACCATCATCTTGAGTAACTGTAACATCGTGTGGAGTATCTTGAAGTTGTCCTTCACATTCACCAATACACGGCATGAGATTACAAATATAATTATCCGCCAATGGATTTGTACAGTTACCAATAGGTGTATCATAAAAATAACCAATTTCATCACCCATAATATTACCACCAGGAAATGTAACCCAAGACGCGTCTTCACACTCTCCCAATACAGGCCATAATGGGTCTTGTCCAGGTGATGATGGGCAAAGTTCGAAAGGACCATAACCATCATTATTATTAAAGAAATCAATATAGTATACAGAAGGTCCTGGACCACCACAAAAACCACACTCGTCAACCTCTAATACACCATCGCATGTACCTCCACAATCGATATCGTTAGATGCACATTCATCATCAATATCTTCCATACAATAATATCCAGAAAATGAATCTCCAAGTAAAGACCCTAATTCACATGAAAGGAACGGTATTCCATACCAATTACCATTAACAATAAACTGCTCTGGATATAGATTTCCATGTGTCGTATATGTTGCACCCTCAATCACGCCACCACCTGGCTCAATTATACATATAGGTTGACCAAGTCCATACGCCAGCCCATCCGCATCATTATCTGAAAAATGAATATAACTTTCAAATGTATTCACAGCATTTAAGCAAACTCCACATACATCTCTTTGAGCTTCATCTGTTCCCCATGGATTTTCTTTACAACAATGAGTAACACATTCCTCATCACCAAAATATTCACATAGAGCAGTTGAATCTGGAGAGTTAGGACCATTTGAATAACCTAAACAATCTACACATGATAAATTCCAATCAGGATTTATTGGAATGTACCCATTACCAAATAAATCCTTACATGGATTACAACTTTCACCAGTAGCTAAACAACTAACATCATCTATCCAAGTTCCGTTAGGTAAATTCCACTTACCATCAACATATAATGCATCACCACAGTCGTGTTGACCTGAATATAATTGTGTATCACAACATTGCATTGACATACAAACGCCACAATCATCAGGTTTATATCCATCTTCATTTTGTATACAAAGTACATTATCTCTACAATCGTGCCACAAATCATAAAGTTCATTATTATAATGACAATTTCCACAACCATCAGGAAAACCATTACACTCATCATCTATATCATCATTATTATTAGAATAACATTGTGGCACTGGTTCTATAGGAATATCATTTTCATCGACATCAGAAGGACATGGACAATCATCAATATGGTTACCTCCTGTTATAGAATTGTACCCAGGACATACTCTGACCATATTTATTTCTGTACCTTCACAACATCCATGTCCGTCTCTATCGTTATCTGGGAAACACTCAATCATATTCAGTTGATTTCCAGGCATTTCATCTTGACACGGAACACATGATGTTCCGAAATCATCTGTATTATGTCCAAGATATCCTATATTACAAGGGTCATGTACACTATTACCATCACAAACACCTCCACAATCATAACCAGTCAAATCACCACAACTATCTGTATCCCTAGAAGATTGCCAACATGGAGCTTCACCAAGACAAGCACATTGACTTCCAACCAAGGTACCATAACATTGATTTCCATCACCTTCATTTTCAATACAATATCCACAATCGTCTGTAATTCCAGATTCACATGTTTCATCTTCATTGTCATCACATTCACTATACCAATTAGTTGATGGCGGGTCACACTGTACTACTGAATTTGTACATCCAGCTATACCATTATAATTCACATCTTCATACCAAGTTATACCATACCAACAAGTACCATCATCAATTGTAGCTTGATAATCAAAATTACAAGCTTCTGGGTCAGTACAACCTAATACCTCGCAGTAATTTTGATTGAATACTATATCACCATTAGAATAAGATGCATTTATGGTTATACTACCTCCTTCAATTTCATATTTAAGTGAATTTGTATCAGGAATACCAAATGATGAAATTAAATATTCTTCACCTCCATCACCAAAATAACCAGTACGAAGACATCCCAATTCATAAATGTTTTGTGTCACATTGTCATACATTTTTAATAATAGTCTTTCAGGAACTCCTATACTATTTAATCTTGTAGGAATAAAATATCTAGTATCACCCGAATCATCATCAGGAAATGGATATACAAAATCGTTTAATCCTGGTAATCCAGGTACATAAGGATTATCCCAATATAACAAATAGTGATTATAAACCTGAGCACCAACTTCAGATAAAATCCTTTGAAAAACTGTTGGTGGTCCTGAATATTTTTTTACACAATTATGAGTACAAGTTGCATAAATTTCACAATCTGGAGGATTACCAAATTCTACACCACCACAATTAGGTATAGAATGGTATTCGGGGTCATAAGAAGACCTTTCACAATAATTTCCCTCATTAGGTCCAGTATCACATACCATTCCTATGTATGTTGGAACTCCATTAGAATCAATTATTCCAAGATCGTTGGCTTCTGTTATATATTGAGTATATAAAAACTCATGAAAATTTGTATTGGGTGTTACATGAGAATAAAAAGATTCCATTATAGGTATATTTTCAAAACGAGGAAGTAACCCTCTAATATCACAATCATCTACTCCAATTTGACCACTACATTGACTGCAATTCACTAATGAATATCCATCACCAGATCCTGTACCTGAACAATTTTCTCCAAATATAGCTATGATTGGTTGAGAATACGGGTCTGTGTATCCATTCTCATCCAAATCACCAAGAGGTACTGGCATAGCATAATAAGGAGATTCTTCATCCCAAATCTTTTCTGGTCCTGAATTACCTACTATGTCACCACCCGCGAGATTGTTATCTAAATAAAAATTAAACTCAAAATCATAAGGAACTCCTCCCCAATCCCATAATCTTTTATTATATTCAGTAAACCATCCATTTGGAAAATTATGTAGGCAACAAGACTCATGTTTATTAACACAGAAATCATTAGAATCTGTACATTCTGATTGACAATAAATGTCTGCACCATAATCAGTAGCTGATTCTAGACCATCAGATATGATATCACTCATACAAGAATAGATAGGTTTTAAAATACAATTACAACCAGAACCACCACAAGTTGGGTCATTTACATAAGGATTTAGAAAATCATTATCACATACCCAGTCGAATCCATCACCTTCAGGTAAACAAGACAAACACCATTGAGCCTGACTTGCATCATTCCAACAATTCCAATCATGATTTACATAAGGAACACCATCATCCAATAAAAATGGCCATCTACTAGGACATCCAACTAAATTTTCCGATATGTTAGGCATCATTTCCCCCGTAAAGATTTTCTAAGCTTCTTTCTAATTCAGAAGCTTCTTGATTAAAATTACCTTCAGTTGAAGTTGCAACTAAAGATGTAATAGAATGTTTCGTAAGTCCCATCCTACCATTATAAATATGATTAAAACACCAATCTGACCCAAGTAATTGAGCATCTTCATATGATTCACAAATAGGGAATGGTTCTGATGGAGCTCCGTTAGATATAGATTGTTCTGGCCATTTCTCAAATAAACACATCTCTGGAATTGTATATGGAAATCCACTAATCTCTACCCAATTAACAGTTTCTAACTGTTGTTGATAAAATTCCATTACTGAACTGTTATGTAAAAAATGAGCTATAACAACTTCTTGGTCTGTGGTCTGGGAATATGGATCATTCATCAAAGCTTCCCAAGTAACTGGGTCAGAAGCTCTATATATTTCTTGTGGTTCTATATGAAATGGATTATAAAAATAATATAAATCCATAGGAGCTTCACCTTGATAATATTGAGTTGGTTCAACATCTTGAGTAGTTCCTAAATAGAATCCCCAAGCATTATATCCAGGCCCACCTGGTTGATAATCACTACAATTTAGGTCTACATTCACATGATTCCAACAAGTATTAGACCAAAATATATCATCTGTCCTTTGTTTATTTGGTCCTGTAATTGGATAAGCATCGTACATATTTAATTTATATAGATTATCAACACCCCCAGGTAAATGACCAATCTGATTACTGACTCTTAAAAAGTTATCAAATTCAGAAGTTTGATTTGGTCTGACAATATAACATTTACCAACAGCCCAACTTGTACTTCTATGTTCCATTTCATCATTTCCATTATCATATACCCCTTCTTCATTTAATAAATAATCCTCCATTAGTATAATTCTAGCCGGTGTATCTAATGCATACCAATAAGAATATCCTCCAGTATGCCATACCATACCTGATGGAGAATTTACATACATAACTTCTTCAATAATACTAGGAGTAGGTACATCATCAGTTCCAAGTACCACAGAAACTAATCTAATAACATCTAAAATATTTACTTCTTGGTCACCAGTAATATCTAATACATACTTTTCACAATAACTAAATTCTTCTCCACTCAATATCATATTGATTAATTCAACTATGTCAAGGATATTAGTCAA
>Ga0098061_1000171_pt1 | contig 28093 bp, 22 predicted proteins | sample 22_taG_FD_92579 | JGI IMG/M metagenome (GOLD analysis project Ga0098061, IMG submission 92579) | Marine viral communities from the Subarctic Pacific Ocean - 22_ETSP_OMZ_AT15343 metaG | ecosystem: Environmental > Aquatic > Marine > Oceanic | place: Subarctic Pacific Ocean | collected 2015-01-20
AATTTGTTGAAGCAGGTGATACTGTATTAATTGATCCCCGTACAGAGGCGGTTCGTTCTACTATAGAGGACTGTAATTATTTATTAATACAAGAATTCCAAGTATTAGGTACATTTTAATGGAAGTAATTGGAACAGTAACTATTAGCTTAGGAGACTTCACTAAACTTAAAGAGGAGTATCCTAAAGTTAATATAATTCGCAATAATCTACATGCAGCGTCTAAAGAAATAGAAGTATTTCTATCTTTTATATGTACACGTGAGGATATAGAACCTTATGTAATTGAATATAATAACCAAGCAAAGAACTCTAAGATAAAGATTGTAGATGGAAAAGCAAAAATTGAATTTAATGAAAAAATTAACGATAACCGCAAATAATACAATAAAGGCTCTTCAAATCTGGAATGGCATTTTTGACTTAACTATGATGGAATTAGAGGTATTATCCTCTTTATTAGACACATCTTTAGATACAGATATTAATTTATGTAGTGCATCTAATAAAAAAAGAGTAGCTAAACTACTTAAAGTAGATGATTATAGAACATTAAATAACTATGTTAAGAGATTAAAGGATAAGGGAGCTATATTATATGAGAATAAAAAGTATAGAATTAACTCTATATTAGACATTAAAACAAATAAAGTTGAAATTAATATCAGACGCAACTGATCTATTTATGATTTTTATATATCCTTATAATGAAGATATATATTTTACGATTTATCAATCTTATGATGGAACATGTGTGCGTATAGATATGCAAAATACAAAATATGAAGAAGACAGAAACACGATCTTTCCTTAAAATGCTTAAGACCTTTGCTGAAGAGTCTGTACAGTTTTTAAAAGAAGGGGCTCCGATATGCACAGAAGAACAATATGAAGAAAGAATGTCTTTGTGTATAGAATGTGAGCACTACAAACAAAATAGTTCATGTAATTTATGTGGGTGTCATATGCCAGTAAAAGCTAAATGGCAGACATCAAAATGTCCTGATGATCCACCTAAATGGAATAAGTTAACGATGAATGCAGATGAGAAATCTTTAAGAGCTAAATTAGAAGATAAGGAATATAAAGCAGAAATAGAAATTTATAAAAAACACCAAGCTAGTTTAAGGAGTGTAGAGGAGCGTGCTAAAGAATAAAAAAGATATAATATACTCTTTAGCTAATAAGTATGAACTTTCTATTGATATTATTGAAAGAGTTGTAACATATCAATTTAAATTCGTTACTGATATAATGGCGAAAGGAAAATTTGAAACAATAAGATTACCATATTTTGGTAAGTTCTCAGTTAATAAGAATAGAGTTAATTATATAACTAAGTTAAAAAATGAAGCTAACAAAGGATCTATTAACAATAGTTGATAACAAAGCTATACCATCTGCGTATGCTAAGACTGTATTAGAATTCAAAGATTTGGATGCTAGGTCTCTAGCATATGTATACTTTATGATAGATTATAGATCTCCATATGCAGTTTATGAGTGGATTCAACGTAAAGATGAGGTAAAAAATAGTATATTTGCCAAGAAATGGAAAGAAACATCTAAGGTTAAAGCAGCTTGTGAAAAGTATGCAGAGCTAACTGAAACCTCAGCAGTTAAGTTATTAAAGGCTGCTAGAGAATCTATTATAAAACTAGAAAAATATTTTAGAGATATAGATTTAACTTTAATGGATGATAATGGTAAACCTATATTTCATGCTAAAGATTTAATAAATAATCTAGAAAAGATGGGTAAAGTAGTTGATGGATTAAGTAGATTAGAGGATATAGTTAGAAAAGAAGAACAAGCTGCTAATAGTAATAGAGGTGGAGTAGAAGTAAATAAATATAGTATGTAATGGAAGAATGGCAAGAAAAACATAAAGAATATGAAGAAGATTTAGAACTTTACGGTACTGCAATGAATAATGCATATCATCTAATAACTAGAAAAAGAACTTTAGATGATATTTATTATGAGTTAGAGGATGGGAATAAAATTACTTTTCCTTTACCATTTAATCCAATGGAAGAAGATGGTAGAACACCTGATATGATTGATATTCTTATAGAGTATTTTACATCAACTGAAGAATATGAAAAGTGCTCAGAACTAGTAAAGATTAAAGAAAAATGTCAGAAAAGTTCAAAAACATAGATAGGATAAGGCCTGCGGCCAAATTCTTTGAAGAACATGGTTATTATACAGATGCTTTACCTAATACTAAAAATTATTATGATTTTTGGGATGAAGAAGCTAAAAGGTGTATGTATGGATACGAAATAGATGAATTATATGTTACAGGATTTCATTACTTTTATTTAAATTATTGTCCTATTGATAGAGCGGTAGATGAGGTATTACCAGATGGTACAATTCAATCTAAACGTGAAAGAACCTTTCCTGCTTTTTATGATGGAGATTGGGAATACTTTCAAGAAATAGATAAAGCTAGATCAGAGAATAGGCATATGATTGTGCTTAAAGCTAGGCGTAAAGGATACTCTTATAAAGCAGGATCTATGTTAGCTCGTAATTATTTCTTTGTTAAAAATTCAAAAAACTTTGTGTTTGCAGGACAAAAAGAATATTTAATTGGAGATGGACTTTTATCTAAAGCGTGGGAGTTTTTATCATTTATAGATGATAATACAGCATGGGCTCAACCTAGATTAAGGGACAGAGAAATGAGTAAAATGTCTGGATATAAAAAGAAAGTTAATGGTATTGAAATAGAAATGGGTATGAAATCTCAGATAATGGGGGTATCTTTAAAGGATGCTCCAGACAAAGTAAGGGGAAAGGCAGGTGAATTAGTTTTCTTTGAAGAGGCAGGATCTTTTCCAGGATTATTAAAAGCATGGGAGGTAACAATGCCTACTATGAGACAAGGGGCAAAGACATTAGGTATGATGATAGCGTTTGGTACAGGTGGTACAGAAGGTGCTGATTTTGAAGCTATGGAAGAAATATTTTATAATCCAGCTGCATATGATTGTATGGATTATGAAAATGAATGGGATGCTGGAGCTTTAGGAACAAGATGCGGATATTTTATTCCAATACAAAAGAATTTAGATGGGTTTATAGATGGTAATGGTAACTCACAAGCGGAAGAAGCAATAGAATATGAAATAGAAATGAGGGAAAAGAAGAAAGGTGCTGCAGATGCAAAATCATTAGATCAATACATCGCAGAACACCCATTCTCCCCTCAAGAAGCTACTTTACAAATTACATCTAATTTATTTGATGTAGCATCTTTACAAGAACATTATAATAACCTGAAAGCCAATAACTTACATACTAAAGGTACTCCAGGTAGCTTATATTATAAAAAAGAACAAGTAGAATTTAAACCTGATTATGATTTAAGACCTGTTTTAAAATTTCCACATAGGAAAGATGATAATAATACTGGATGTGTAGTTATATATGAATCACCTTATAGAAATAAGGAAAATATTACACCGCATAATTTATATGTAATATGTCATGACCCTTACGGACAGAATCAATCAGCTGACTCATCATCATTAGGTGCTGCATATGTATTAAAGAGGCCTAATAATTTATCACAGCCAGATGATATAATTGTAGCATCTTATGTAGGTAGACCTGCAACTCAAGATGATTATAATCGTAATCTTTTTATGTTAGCAGATTATTATAACGCTAAGATAGGATTTGAGAATGATCGTGGAGAGATAATAGCTTACGCAAAAAGATATAGAAAGTTGCATAAATTGCAACCAGAATTTGAAATGTTAGACAAGAAAGAATTGCAGTCTAGACGTGTTAGAAGGACATATGGTATGCATATGACAGAAGCAAGGAAACAACAAGGTGAGATATATATAAGGGATTGGTTAAATTCATTGAGAGGAGTAGACGTAGATGGAAAAAAATTACTAAATTTGCAAAAGATCTATGACCCAGCATTAATACAAGAATTAACTAAATTCAATCATAAAGGAAACTTTGATAGAGTTATGGCGTTAATGATCGGTATGTATCATACTAGAGAATTATATAATGCTGAGGTAACAGATTTATATCAAGATAGAGCTCTTGATGAATTTTTTGATAGACAAATATTTTAATTATGGCAATAGACTTTACACAGACACATCATAGTATACCAAAACAAAAAATACCAACCTCTAAAAAAACACAGAAATGGGGAGAAGAATGTATAGAGGCTTATATTAGTTTATCAGATATTGGTGGATTTGGTTCCCGCAGAGGCGACATTCAACAATTATATGACTTTTATAATGGTCATATATTAGAGGATGATTATCATTACGTTTTAAAACCATATGGTAAAGCAAGACGTAACTTCCCTTCCAAGATCAGAAATTATCCTATTATCAAACCTGTCGTAGATCTATTATTAGGAGAAAAATCTAAAAGACCTCTTAATTATACGGTAGCTGTTGCTAATGCGGATACCATTTCCCAAAAAGAAGAAATAAGAAAACAAAAAGTAATGCAAATTATGCAACAACGATTTGTTAATCAACTTAATCAAATGGGGCAACAAACAGGAAGCCCTTCACAAGAGACAGAGATGCCTCAACATGTAGTTGACATGTTTAATGCAAGTTATGTAGATCAAAGAGCAATCATAGGACAGAATAGTATTAGTTATTTGATGTATAAAGAGAATATATATGATAAATTTCAAAAGTTATGGTTTCACTTCTTAGTGTCAGGAGAAGCTTATAGTCATAGAGGGGTAAGAAATAAAGAACCATTTTATGATATTATTAATCCTTTGGACGTAGATTATGATAAAGATCCAGATGTAGAGTTAATAGAAGATGGAGACTGGGCTTTAATCAGAAAAGATGCGCATGTAAGTACTATAGTAGATACATATAGAGAGAATTTAACGGATGCTCAAATTGATCAATTAGAATCTCCAGAAGTATTTGATGACGGCTCATTCTTAATACATTCTGTTAATCCATCTAATGATAGAGTAAGGGGAGGAAGGTCAAGACTTATTGAATGTGTAACAGTATACTGGAAAAGTATTTCTAGAGTAGGTTTTTTATCTTATCCTGACCCAAATACAGGTGATATAGAAACAATAGAAGTTCCAGACGGTTATAAATTACCGTCCGCATTAAAACAACAAGGCGCAGTATTAGATTGGGGATGGATACCAGAAGTGTGGGAAGGGACAAAAATTGGAGAAAAAATATTTTGTAAAATAGGAAAGTTAAGAAATCAAAGAAGGTCTATGGATAATCCATCTGTATGTAAATTACCTGTTAATGGAATTAAATATTCAGAGATTAATTCAGATAATATATCATTAGTTAAATTAGGACTACCATATCAGATAAATTATAATATATATAAATATAGATTAGAAGTAGCTATTGCTAAATCTAAAGATATTATTGCTCAGTTTGATATTAATATGATTCCTAAAAAATGGGATATGGATAAGTTTATGTATTATATTGATGCCACTGGTATTGCATGGGTAGATTATAATAAAGAAGGAATGCAATTGAATCCGCAACATCAAACTGTTATGGATTTATCTATTAGAACTATAGAGCAATATGTTGTTTTATTAGATTCTATATTAGGAGAGTGGGAAAGATTATCAGGAGTTAATAGACAAAGACAAGGTGCTATTGGTCAGTATGAAGGTAAAGGAACATCACAACAAGCTATAATGCAATCATCTCATATTACTGAAGATTACTTTAGAAAAATATCTATGCTTGAAGCTAGTGATTTACAAGCTATGTTAGATTATTCAAAGATAGCATGGGTAGATGGGAAGAAAACTTCTTTTATACAACCTGATGGTGCTGTAGAATTTTTAACTGTTGATCCAATACAACATATGGAATCAGAGTATGGTATCTTTATAACAGATGCTGGAGCAGATATTGAAAAGAAACAGAAAGTAGAAATGTTAGCACAAGCTATGATTCAGAATGGAGTGCCTGCGTCTATTGTTGCAGAAGCTATAGATAGTGATAGTTTTACAAAAATCAAAGATAAAATTGGTAAGGCTGAAGCTATGAGACAAAAATTAGAACAAGCTCAACAAGAAGCTCAAAACCAAATAGCTCAACAGCAAAATGAGATAGCACAACAAAAAATGCAATATGATTCAGATCAAAGAGAGAAAGATAGAATGACTCAAATCGAAGTGGCTATAATTAATGCTCAAGCTAATGACCAAGAACAACAAATGAAGATTGCTTTAGAGGCTGCAGAAATACAGCGTAAACAACAAGTAGATAAAGAAAATATTAAAGTTGATAGAGAAAAAATTAAAGCAAACGTTCAAATGAATAAAGAGGACAATCAAACAGATCTAACAATAGCTAATGCTAAAAATAAAGTTGAAGATAAAAAGATTAAGGCAATGGTAAAAGTAAAGAAAAATAATGGGTCTAAATAATAGTCAGAAATCTAAAATAATACGAATTGCTAAAGCGGAAGACTATCAAGGAGATTATACAGATCTATTTAAACAAGCGGAAAAGGATAAGATATTTGACGGGGAAGACGATATAAAAACATATAAAGAAGGTGGAGTGAGAAAATATGGAGCTGGAGGAGAAAATGATCCAAATGATCCATTTAATCCAAATGATCCAAATGATCCACCTGATCCGCAAACTGGAGATCCTAATACTTCTACTGGTGGAGGTAGTAGTGGAGGTAGTAGTGGAGGAACTTATTCTGGAGGGCAACCTGGGTGGATGCAAAATGCAGGAGATTTTATTTTGGATAATATAGGAATGCCTATATTGCAATACGGTAGTAGTAATATGTTAGGAACTGGTGATATTACTACAGCACTGGATAGATATAATGCAGCGGATGCTAAAGGAGGTATGTGGGGAGCAGGTAAACAGTTTTTTGGAGACATAGCTAAACAACAGTTAAAAAATACAGTAACAGGAAGTCTATGGGGAGGGCCAGGAAAAGCCCTAGGTCAATGGGGATTACCTAAGTTACCTGGAGGTAAATGGCTTGCTGGTAAAATTGGTTGGAGAGATGGTGGATTTAAATATGGAGATGGAGGTGGAATAGATGAATCACAAAATAAACCAGATGATTCTTATTTAAAAGAAGATTTTAAACCTAGTATTAAGTCTTTACTTATAAATAAAACTCCTCACACTTTTAAAGACATTTCTAATTTTCATACATCGACACATACTGTTGAACCTAATTCACGTGCTATTATAAGATTTTTAACGGATGAAAAATATAAACCTTTACAAGCTCCTGCAGAGTCGGCTCAATATCAAACTAAAAATAATGGGCCTATAAAAATGAGTCATGGTGGGCTACACCCAGAGACAGATAAAAATCAATATTCTAATAATGTATTTAATAAACTTCCATGGGATAATTGGCAAGAACATGGATTAGATGATTGGAGTCATATAGAAACTTGGGATGAGGCATATAACGCTGCAAAGAAATGGGCTGTTCATACTGATAAAAAAGATTATCAATTTACTTGGAAGGGCCAACATAAAAACGTAGATTATGCTGGTACACCAGAACAAGAGCTAAAAACATACGGTGTAAATGACGGTAAAGGAAATATTATACATAGAACTAATGAGGAAACAATAGCAGTGAATAAATATGATTGGGGTGAAGATTCTAGATACCCACCCTCTCATATAGCGTCTTATAATATAAAAAATCCTACGCTTTTTATAGATTGGGCTTCTTTTAAAAAGAGTGGAACATCTCCAACTTTTAGTAAAACAGCAAGAGGTAACTACACACAAAAAGGAACTCAAACAATGGTTTTTAATGTTGATCAACAACAATATTTAAAAACTCATCTTAAACTTCAGAGTTTAACTGCTAAAGAATTAAAAGATCAAGGAGTTCTTGGAGGAACAATTTATAAAACTACAAAAGGTAAAAAAATTAAAGATTGGGCAGGTTTTTATGAAGCAATACAAACAGAAGATATTGAAGGTGTTGAAGCTTATAATTTCTTAACTAATAATTGCGCTGATGTTACAGCAGATGGGTTTGCTTTAGATTTAAATGGTAAAAAAGTTTGTAAAGTTTTAGGGTTAGTAGATAGTCCAACTAAAGTTTTAGATGCTATTAAATTAAAATTTCCAACAATGGATATATCTGGTAGAGATAAATCTGCATATTATTTATTATATAGGAAATATGAAGACTTACTACATAGTAATAACTATGATGAGGTTCTACGGAATTCTTGGCGATTAGTTAATGGTAATGATAAACAAAGATCAATTGGGATTTTACAAGAAGCTTTAAAAGGAAAAGGATATAAATTACCTAAATCTACTACAAAATTAGGAAATGTTGATCAAATATGGGGACCTGAAACTAAAAAAGCGTTAGAACAATGGGAGAAAGATTCTGGATATTGGAATAGAACTGAGAAAATAAAAATGCATGAAGGTGGTATAGGTAATCCAGGAGATATAGGTTATATAGCTGAGCATTCACATTATAACTCAGAGGGTGAGGAGTTTGAATGGGCGGACTATTTAAATTCACAAGGAGACAGATACGTTTCTCAATCTAAAGGCCACGAGAGGACAGAACTTATTGATAGAAGTGATTCTTATATTTCATTACAACAGTCACTTATAGCAAACGGATATGACATAGAATTAAGCGGTAGTATGAACACACAAACAAAAGAAGCTTTACATAAGAATGGAGAAGAAAATTTAACTCATTTACCTGTATGGAATACAGATTGGAAACTAGATGAAGTTGGTTGTACTAGTGAAACATGTGGAGCGCAAGTTACTGATATGATAATGATGTTATATGGCTATGACGGGATAATAAATTCCAGAAAAGATGCAGGAGCTGCTGATAGTTGGTTTAGGGAAGGGTACATGCTAGATAATGGAGGTCAAAGTATATGGTCTCAAAAAGCTAGAGGAACTTATGATGACGAGGGTAATATTGAATCAGGAAATATAAATTTTCCTCCTATGGAAGTGTGGAAAGATTTTATGGTAGGAGATGTCGTACATCTACAAGCTGCTGGATTTAGAGATATGGGGAACTTTAGTAAGGAAAAAAGAAAGGCGGGAGAAGCCAAAGGATATAGCACATCTTATAATACTAGTGTAGGACATTCAGGACTTATAATTGGTAGAGATTCATCAACAGGTATACCTTTAGTTATGCACGGTGTGGGTGGAGATATGTTTGTGGAAAGATTAGATAAAATAGATTGGCATGGAAGTAACGATGCGCGTGCTTACGTTAACGGTACAGAGATAGATAGAACTCAGGAGTATGTTATACAAGGAGTAACTAGGCCTGCTGGGTTAGTAAATAATCCAAACGCTATACCTAATTATAGCGCTTTAGCTCCTTTTGCAGAAAAAGAGAATAAATATATTTTAAACCAAATTTCGTTCAATGAAGATTATCAAAACACACTATCAGAAGAAGAATTAAAGACAACAAACTTTTTTGAGCAATATATAAATGGATATATAAGTTTTGAGTCCGATATATATGGCGGTGTTTATAGTAATAGAATGCCCGATACCTATCTACTTAATGAGGAAACTATACAGGAAGTGTATTATAGCAAGTATGGGCGGGATAAACTCCAAGAGGAGGAAAAAGCGTATAATACAATATCTTACGGTTATGGGGCACAGCTTTCACAGTATACAAAAAATGGAAAGATTTATTCTCGTGAGGGCGGAGACGAGTATATAACTCAAGATAATATTACATCTATAATTAGTGATCAAGCTGATTTAGCTATCGTCCAAAGAAATTCTCCTATTACAAGAATCTCTAACGTTACTATGTTTAATGAAAAGGAAGTCGCTCATGCTGCATCTATGGTATATGGAACTTTTATGAGAGAGACTGGAGATATTGGTATAATAAGTAATGTTCAAGAAGGATTAATTAAAACTTGGATGAAGGAGCATTTTTCCCCTGAGACTAATGCACAAATAGCAGCTTTTAAAAATCTTGATATTACTTTTGATGAAAATAAATTTGTTACCGAAACCCAGGAACACCCTTTTGCCCCCCTGAGTTTAAGATTGCTTCGTGGTGCATGGTCTGCAACAAATTTAAATGAGGGGTCATATATGTCTAATGCTTTATCACCTCCTAGTGAAGGAATTATGCGTATAAAAGTTCCTTATCAAATTTTTGATGCGGACGGAATGCCAGATGGAGAAGAAAATAAAGGTAAATTAAATCAATTAGGAATATGGTATGCAAAGATGGGATTAATTCAAGAAGATGAGGACGGTAATTGGATACATAGTTTAGGTTCTGGAGATAATCTGCTAACTGGTATTCCTGGTGACCGTGGTATGGCTAATTCTATTGATGCAGCTATATTATTTTATTTACATAATAAGCATAAACTAAGACAGGATAAAAGATATAATTTAGAGGACGATACGTTTGATGGAGTGCCTGCAGATTATATAGCAATACAAATGCATAATAATCCTAATTATGACAGGATAGCACAGGGAGGAAAGACTCCTTTAGAGTGGAGTCAAGAAGCTTTTAGAACATATTCTAATTTTGCAATTTCTCATTCAGCTCAAGTTAATATTAATAGTTATAAGTTTAAGAAAGCTTTAGAGGAAAGAGGTGAATATACGAGTTCTAATCCAGAAGGATACATATTTGAGAAAAGTGGTCCGACTATGACTACAGAGAATAAATCTGAAGACGATTGGAAGTTTATGCAAAGTAGAACTACTGACGTTGTAAATAAGTATGGTAATGTAAATATAACATCTGATTTTTTCTCTAAATCAAATAAATATAAAAACAAAATAATAGATCAATTGCAAAAACTAAGTTCAGATAAAGGATGGCAGCAAGCAGCGATAATGATAGATAAATTAAAGTATGGAGAATCACTTAAGGTAAAACATCCTAATTTTTCAAATCAAAAGATTATGGAAATGATTGACGAACACTTTCAAGTTGTACAACCTCCTTCAAAAATAGAATAAAGTGGTATATAATAAAAGGTAAAGTAAAAAAAATAAAAAACACAAATAAATAGAATATTAATCATAAATTTGCATAAAAATAAATAGATATGGCAGACGAAAACAAGTTAAAATTAGAAGATATCACATTTGATGATTTCATAGGTGATGGTCTCACGGCTGAATTAAAAGAAGAAGCAAGTAACGAAGCAGTCGTAGAAACAAAAAAAGAAGCTACAGAGGAAGATATTAAAGATGCTTCCAAAGAACTCGATACTGATGTAGATGATAAAGTTGAAGAGGAAAAAGAAGTAGTAAGTAAAAAGAAAATCAAAACTCAGCCTAGAATTGAAGAGGAGGAAGAAGAGGAAGAGATTGATGACACTGTAGTAAATGAAGTTCTTTCTCAATTAGGATATGAATTTCCTGATGAAGAGTTTGAAGATGATACTGACGGGTTGGTAAAGTTAGCTAAAGCTGTTGGAACTAAAATGGCGGAAGATCAACTTGATGGATTATTTCAAGCTTATCCAGAGATTCAAAAACATTTAGATTATGTTTTAAATGGAGGTAAATCTGAAGATTGGATGAAGTCAAGTATTCAAATAACTGACTTTGAAAATATACAAGTTAATGAGAATGATCTAAGAACACAAAAAGCTGTTCTTGGAGAATACTTTAAACTTAAAGGACATGATGCGGAATTTATAAATGAATTATTAGATGATTATATAGAATCTGATAAGTTATATAATAAAGCGGTAAAAGCAAAGACAGCCCTTAATCAGTATTATAGTAAAGAAAGAGATACGAGATTAGAACAACAGAAACGTGAACAAATAGCTAACCAACAAAAACAAAGAGAGTTTTGGGATGAAATTAATGAGACTATTCAAACTTCTAAAGATTTTGCTGGTATTACAGTTCAAGAAAAAGATAAAAACAAATTCTTTGATTATTTAAGTAAACCTGATAGTAATGGTATAACTGAGAGGGAGAAATCTCATAAAGAGTCCTCTCAAGATGTTAAACTAGCTATAGATTATTTAATGTTCAAAGGATTTAATTTGAAAGATATTATCGCAGCTAAAGCAAAGACGTCTAACGCTAAGAGTTTGCGAAAAAAGATTAAATCAAGTAGTTCAGTGAAAGGTACTCCTCGCCCTAAAAGGAAAGGAGGATTTGATATTGAAGCACTAGATTTAAACCTGGGTAACCTATAAAGCGCGAAAGGAGCTTGGTTATCATAACCCTTTAAATTTAAAATAAAAATGCAAGTATTAAAAACTTATTACAATGATGCGCAGATGACTGATACTAATTCATTAGTTAATGCGTTATTGGAAAAGCCAGCAGAGCTTTCTCCAATCATCACACATCTTGCAGGGAAAGACGATAGAAAATTTCCGTTAACTATGTTAACAGAAGGGGTTGGTAATTCTAAGTCCATTGATAGATGGGAATATGAATACCGAGTTAAATCTCATACTATCAACACTCGTCCTCTCGCTGCTGCAAATGCTGGTTCTAACCTAGGTTTAGGTGGAGCAACATTTACTTTAACATTTCCAGATAAATGGTTCATATTCCCTTATACATTGATTTCACAATCAGGTGTACAAGCAAGAATTATGGCTGAGCCTAAGGCAGCTGGAAGTAACTATGTCTACACGCTGCAATTAGTAGATCCAGATTCAACGGCTTCATTACCTGCGGGTGATCACGCTTTAGGTGCAATTTGGGGTCAATTATATGCTAACGTTGGGGTTGACTTCTCTAGAGGTAATGCTTCTAATTGGAGTACACCAGGTATGGTAAGAAACAAAATTGGTACTGTTAGAAAATCTTATCACTTCGCAGGAAATGCTAAGAACTACGTTGCTGAGTTTGCTTTACCTACTAAAGGTGGAAAAACTACCAAAATGTGGATGGATTATGAAGAGTACTTACACATGTTATCTTTTAAAGAAGAATGTGAATTACTTTATTGGTACGGAGAAAAAACTTATGGTAATGATGGTATAGTAAACATGACTGATGAGAATGGGCAACCAGTAATCACAGGTCCTGGATTATTACAACAAATTATCAATAAGGACACTTACTCTACTTTAACTGAAACTAAATTAACAAATCTTATCGGAGATTTATTTTACGGTATGACTGATGCAAGTAATAAAAGCATTACATTGTTTACTGGTATTGGTGGAGCAAGAGAATTTGACAATGCGTTAAAGAACTACCAAGGCGGTTTCCCTACTGGTGCTGGTACACCTTGGACAGTAAATGCAGATAGTAAATTTATTACTGGATCAGGACGTTCTTTAGGAATGACTGGTTACTTTACAAGTTATGACCATATTGATGGACATACAGTAAATGTGGTTAAACATCCAATGTTTGATCATGGTCCTGTAGCTCAAGCAAGATCTAAGCATCCTGTGACTGGCTACTCTTTAGAATCATATAGAATGGTATTTGTTGACACATCTAATTATGATGGTCAAGCGAATATTCAAATGATTAACAAGAAAGGACGTGAGTACTTAAGATGGGCAGTTGCGGGTTCTGTTGTTCCAACAGGCTTCGGATCAAGTGATCTACGAGCTTCTGACATTGATGGTGCAAGTGTACATATGTTAAAAACAGCAGGTATCGTTCTTAAAAGATTTGATACTTCTATTGATTTAGAATGTGTTAAAGCATAGTATACGTTTAGATGAACGGCGTTAACTAACGTTTTCGTAGTCTATATATCTAGTTTTTTGTAGGATTGAGGGGGTGTAAAAACCCCCACTATCCTATTTATATAAAGAAAGTAAGGCCTAGTATTCTTATAAGCCTGAAAGGAAATTTAACTTAATTAATAATTTTAAAAGAACATAAAAATGGGAAAAAGAAAAATAGTAATTCTGCGTAAAGAACCTACAGGGTTTTTACCTAAGTCAGTTAGAGCAGAATCAAGAATGTATATCAGTAGTGTCTATATGAATAGACAACCTTTAAAAGGAGTAACTGCTGAAGAATCAAAGAAATACTTAAATGGTATTTTAGATGTAGGTCCGGAACATGTAGATTGGCCTAAACATGAAAAATTATATTGGACAAACATGTCTATTATGGTACCATTTGGAGGAGTAGAATTAAATATTTCTACCTCAACAGATGGAGAGCCTGAAGATATTGAAGACTGGTTAAGATACAAATGGATATTAAAACATCCTCATGTAGGTTTAAATAAAGAAGAAATGATTGGTGATATTAAAAAGAGATTTTTTATTCAAGATACTCAAAGAGATTTAAGACAAGCGAATAATAAAATTCAACTTTTAAAAGATGCTGATAAAGAGTTTATAAAATTATCAGATAATAAATCAGATATGAGAAGAGTTTATCGTTTACTAGCAAATGATAATCCTGATAGGTTAACTGATTTAGAAATTGAGAATAGACTTTATTCTTTAAAAAGCGATAAACCTAGTAGATTCATTAGGATCTCTCAAGATAAGCATTTAAAAATGAAATCGGAAATTGAAGAAATGATAAGTGCGGAAATTTTAAGAAAGATAGGAAATCAAATTATTTATCAAGATGATATTCTTGGAGATACATTACGAGATACAGTTATCCATCTTAGTGATAAAAAGAACTCAGGGAAATTAACAACTTTGAGGGCTAAATTAAAAGAAGCATATATATAGTGAATATATCAGAAATGCATATATCAGTACAGCATGGGGTTGACAAGATCAACTCCATGCACTCTGATATTCTTCTTCCAGAAGAAATAGATCTAGAATTAAATAAAAATATTTTAAGATTTATTAATACTAGATTTAATCCTAGAGGTAATAGATATCAAAAAGGTTTTGAGATGTCTCAAAAACGTATTGATGATTTAAGATCTTTAATTGTAGAACAAAGTATGCCTACTATATATAAAGGGCATGTGTTTGATAATACATGGATAGATGCATCATTTTTACCAATTGATTATTTATATTTAATTAATATGAAATCATTAGTAAGGCAAGATAAATGTAAAAAACTCTGTTGGGCTGAGGCAACAGCTCAAATGAGACCAATAGAGTTTATACTAGATGTTGATATACTTCATCATACTCTACCAAATAGTTTTACTTCACATTTTGGAGCATTTATTGGTTATGAACCAGCAAATAGTACAGGATCACCGCCGCTAACTCCTATAACAACTCCATACGCAGGAATATATGATACAGCATCAGCCCTTAAATCATTTCTTTTATATTCGGGCAATTGGTTGGTGCCAGGAATGTCTATTATGAACCTTAACACTGGTATTAATAAAGTTGTTGTTACTTTTCCAATAGGATTTAATCTGCAGGTCAATTTTTTAGGAATACTATGGAATAATGGAACAGGCTCAACTGCAATGGATGCTAGTGAGACAGATGATGCAGGTGGTAATGCAACTCCTAGCTCTTTAGTTTTTGATTCAAATGCATATTGGGCTGCAAAAAGAACTCCTTGTGATGATCAAGATTTTACTCAGACAGTAGGAATTAATGAGTTTGCTCAACATGATGATATATATAAGCTATTACAAGACCCTTTTAATAAAACAAAATATAAATCTCCTTTATTTACAATGAAGGAAAATTACGTTGAAATCTATACTGATGACACATTTATAGTACAAGACATTAAAATTACGTACTTAAGAAAACCTGAAACAGTAGATAACGGCAATAGTATAAACTGCGACCTACCAGATCATACACATCAAGAAATTGTGGATATGACAGTAAGTACAATTTTAGAGGAACTATCAGATCCTCGATATCAAAGTAGTAATATAGAGATATTAAAATCTGAATAGTAAAATAATTATTAACCATTAAAAAAATAATAAAATGGCAAAATTAACATTTATAGATGGCGCAGCCTCAGCAACAACTACTTATGCAATGAACATAAACTCAGCGTTTGCAGGAGGTACCGTCGGAAATATAGGAATGTGGGTAACTGAACCTGGTACTACAACTGTAACGGGAGACCACTTAGACGGAATTTCTCCTGAATTCTTTTTAGACAATGCTGGTGGGCAACTTGATTACACCATTTGTCCAGATGTATTTCAAATTACTCAACAAACTACAAGCGGTTATCCGTATGCTTCTCCTTTAATTGAGAAAAGTAGAGTAAAAAGAGTTACTCATACTACGTATTTAGCTAGTGCAAAAGCAACTACTGGAAACAGAACTATTAATAACGCTTCAGCATTAAATAGTGCTACTTGGGGTATTAAAATTGTGAAGTTATCTGGATACAGTGATTACAATGAATTTTTAAACCCAACAGGAGAATATGACGACAGAGTTGGAGCAGTTAGAAGTTATGAGTTTGTATCTGACGCTACTGGTACTGTAGCTGAAATCGCTACTGGTTTAGTAGCTGCAATTAATGCAGATTCTGGAGCTTGGGTAACTGCAGCTAATGCAGGTGCTGGTGAGATTCAAATTACAGCTAAAGATAATGGTACTGCTTTTAAAGTTATTGATACTAGTACTACAACTATGACGTATGCGTCTGGTACTTTAGTAGGTAACTTTGGATTTACTGAAGGTGTAGGTAATGGATTTCAAGCGGTAGAAGCTGAAAAGAAATCTTTACACCACAGAGGTGCTCACCACAATAGAATGTACTTCGCTGATTCAGTTGAGCAATTTGCATCTGCATCTAAAACTTATGACATTTTCACAATTGAATGTGACGGTGGAGTAAGACAAGATGCTACAAACGCAAAAGACGATTTAATTATTGAGCTTTGGGTTCCATCAGGATATACAGATGGTGGAGGTATTATGAATGACTTCTGGGGTCCAGCGACTTCAACTACAACAGCAGGAGATACTATGGTATTATACCAAAAGTAGTATTAAATTAATATGAGAATTAGGGGTGAAAATCCCCTAGTTTTTATATTTTTGTAACATTTAAAAACTTAAAAATTATGGCTTTAACGGCAACTATAGCAGCAGATTGTAAAACAATGACGATTGCGGGAGGTGCGAATTATTCAAATGCAGAAATTGATATATATTGGAATGATGTAACGATTACATCTATACCAAGAGAACTAACTAACCCTTTTAACCCAATTCTTAATTTAACAGCTGCAGGAGATCTCGTTCTATCTCTTAGTAATTTCATAGATGATACAGGAGCAGCTGCTACCACATATACTCATTTTAATGGGATATTTAAATTTGTAATAACAACTAATTCTGGAGTATTTGAAATAGGTGCAGTAGGTATGTGTGATATTAATTGTTGTTTAGCTGCGAAAACAAAAGACTTATTAAAATGCAAGTGTACAGAATGTAAAGAATGTGCATCTATACTTGCAGATATAGCAAAGATATTTTTATTACTTAATGGCGCTAAAACAAATGTAGCAGGATGCGTTCAAACTACTACTTTATATGAAAAATCTATAGACGAGTATTTGAAAGCTAAAGAGATGTGTGGCACTAAAAATTGTAATTGCGACTGTTAAATTAAATTAAACTATGGCTTGGAATCCTTCCCTACCTCCGTCGCAAACAACGACGGATCGTTTTCACTCAGACTTTGATGGTTTAAGGTTTGCATTAGTTAAACTAGATAATTTTAGTTTACATATGAAGAAACCTACATGGACTTGTGGTGTTCAGAATACTGGATGGGCAGCAGGATTTAGATGGGGTACTCATAGTTCATTTAGAGGATATGAGGAAGCAAGTACCGGCGCTTTATTATCTGGCTCTCTTGGGTCGTCTTGCGTATTGGGATCTCCACTTGGGTGGAGTTCACAAATATCGTATACCTCTAGCTCATGTTTACCTTTTATTTATGGGTCAACTACCTTTTTAGCAGAGCAATCTTGTTGTGAGCCAGAATTTGGTTATACTTCAATGATAGGTTGTGAATCTGGATGGGAAGTAGGATTGGCAAATAATTTGGGGTTCAATTGTCCGTCAACTAACCCAGTAGGTTGTGGTGGATATTCGTATAATGGGGCCCACTGCTGTCATTGTTATGAATGTAGAAGAGGGTCAAACTTAACAACATGTTCGCCTAGTTCTTTTAATCCCCCAGGATCAACACCTGTGATGTATTCCACCCATTCAACACAAAATATACATGGTATAAGTAATCTCGCTGCTGGAATTTGGGGTTGGGGTAATGCGGGTGCTTGTGGTGGTGGTTCTACTGTAGTTGCTGAAGGTAAAGGTGCTTATAATGATACTATATGGATGCAATATACTGGGGGTCCATTATTATGGGGATCTCCTATACAACCTGATGGTAACGATAATAAGAGTTATTATGGTATAGGAATGACTATGCAAGATATTACTACTGATTGTAGTTATGTTTATAAAGAACATCCAACAAATACAACTCCAATAGGAATAAATGGCCCAGACAATGGGAGTGGAGGATGTGATGTAGGAAATGTTATATGGCCAGATCCTGATCTTGATGCACAGGGAAAAAATAGGGCAGAGAATTTATCTTATTATGCTATTATATTATTTCCTACAATCCCAAATCAAACGTACGGTAGTGTCTTATCTGATGAATATAAATTTAAGCTTCATATGGATATGCGTAGTGAGGCTTGGAAAAAAATAATAGGCCCAGCATGGCCAGTATCTTATTATGGATCGAGCGCATACTCAAGTTCTGGTGGTAATGCATATACCTTTAGTTCGTGGAACGGATCTAACAGTACTTCGTTCTGTACAAATGAGACTGGAGAATTAGGATGGTATTTAGCTCAATCTAATACAGGTATGATGCATCACATGACAGGTACAGGAGGCGTGGTTGAAGACAGGGCGTATGGAGGTATTATGGATGGTGAATTTATAACTCTTGATGATCCGTGGTGGTCGGGTGACGGTACTAGTTATAATAATCCTTGGGGTGTTGAATTATTAAGCGCCCTTCAAAAACATATGATTAGAGAATCTTGTTATCAGAGGCTTGATACATCATTACAACCATCTAATAAGAATGTTACTATACTAATCACTAAAACACCAGCCGCTGCTCCAAGTTATAATAAATTACAGGCTGAATTAGCCATGTTTGCCGCAGGTGAAACAAACGAACAACTTAGTTTATTTACTGATAATCCTTATTTTAATCTACATGTAACATCAGGAGGAGGTGCCGGCCAAACAATAGTTTTTAGAGATGTTGCAACAGGTATACAAGATAATAGATATGGCGGAGAAAATGCACCGCCATATGAGGAAATGGGCAGCTTTCAGTCGGGTTTAGGTAGTGATGATCAAACTACCCCAATACGATCAGAATCACAAGGTATGACAATTTCTGCTGAATTAGTTAAAGATTGGGAATCTTATATATTTGGTTCTTCTGGTTTTAGTTGGTCTGATGTTAAGGTTCATACTTTAAGAACTGTAGATTGGGATTCATACATGGCAAATACTGGAGGCGGTGGTTCAACCTCTTCTTTTCCAAACCTAATGAGCCCCACAGGAGTTATACAAGGAAATTTTTATGAACTTGATGCAAGAGTATATTTAGGACTTCCTGATGGTGCATTTGAAAATAGAATGGTTAAACATTTATATGGAGATGCAACAGATGATGCTGGATGTGTAGGGGATGTGCACGGCAAAAAACCTATAATGGGATATGGAGGACATGGTAATGTTATATCTAGTAGTAATTTAAGTACTATTTCTGCAAATGGTGGTTGGGTTGATAATCAATATGCTTATCATTTTATTGGACTAAAAGCAGTTTTTACGCCAACAACAGTTGCTTATTTTAACTTCCCAAACGGCGATAGTCATCCAGAAGTTCTTTGTTCTCCAACAAATTTATTCCAATATAATACTTCAATTCCAAATACTAATTGCACATATGTAGATCATTCTACTGGTAATTATATATGGCCAGATACTACTAATAGTAATTGGACTTTTGAATCTGCTTATGGAGTAGGTCCTCAATATACTAATCATTCTGTTAATTCCAAAAATCAATGGGCTATTTGTACAGGTAATGGTATGGTTTATAATACAACACCAGACACCTCCCAGCAACCTATTTTAACTGCACAAGTTGCCGATTGTCCTGTATGTGATACGGGGAATGGAGTTGTAAATGTAGTACTAACTAATATCGATGCAAGTGGAGTAGAAATTGATGATATATCCTTTTCTCCTGCTGCCACAACCAGTCCTATCACTCCTACTGGAAATTTGGGGACAATTTATGCATCAACTACTTGGAGTTTTTTTATTGGTGTAGGTACTTATACTGTAACTGTCGTAACTGTAAATCATGGTACTTATACGTCCTCCTTTACCATGCCTAATTGTGAGCAAATTTCTTTTAATCTTGATTCAGTTGTCGTAGGTGCTGCCGTTACATGTACTTCTCCTGGGGGGTTCCGAGGTAAATTTGATGCTTCAAATTTAACAGGAACAACTATATCTAATTGTGGTGGTTTACAATGGACAGTCTGGGAATGGGATGTAACAAATAGTACTTGGATATTTCATTCTGCAGGCCATCCATTTAAATCTTCTGTAATTAATTTTGGTATTCCTGGTTCTGGTGTACCAATTTTTGGAGCTAACCACATTAATAATCCTGGGGCAACTGTAAATAATAAAGAATTCCTTATGCCAGGTATAAGTGGTGGTACATATAGAGTCACTTTAACTAATAGGTGGTATTTAGTAGATGCAAATGAAGTCTGGGCAGATTTTGATTTAGTAGGATGTTATGACCATGTTGATATAGTAATGCCTTCAACTGTTCTTAATGCAACAGTAACTCATACAAGTCACCCAGTATGTAATAGTAGTGACAGAGAAGAGAATTTTACAAATTGTTATAATACTACTACTAATACTGGATATATAACCAATTGCTCTGGTCTTACTCCTTCTAATATGGGTGAATTTGATATTGACATCACTGGAATAGCGTATGGGCTTTTTACAATAGATCATATTAATCCTTGTGGCCTTACATATACATCATCAGTTGCTATATATGGTGGGACAGCTACTTATGGATCTTCATCAGGTAATACATTTCAGGCTGGTTGCAACCATCCTTCCGGTCCAATCAGTCCTGGAACACACATAATAAATATGACTGATGCAGCTGGATGTACTACTTCAGTTTCTATAACTATTAACGAACCTGGTCCAATGATAAAAAATGCGAGCACTACCCAAACTCATGCTCTATGTTCTGGTGGAAACGGGTCTTTAAGTGGATTAGTAGTAGATACGACGATGTCATGCGCCAGTATGCAATATGCTGTAACACTTGGCTCAGTAGGAAACTCTACTTGGACCAATACTGATGTTTGGGATCTTACTCCTGATATAATACAAGGATGGCAATCTAGTTCAACTTTTAATTTACCTGCTGGAACATATCGTATATGGGCAAGAAATTCATGTGGATGTTTATTTAGAGATGTTCAAATGACTATTGAGGGAGGAGGCACTTTAGCAAGTACTATAGCAGTTACAAACCCAGGATGTTCTGGAGGTATAGCAAGTATAACTGTTTCAGCAAGTGGAGGTACTGGTCCTTATACATATGATTGGACAACAGTAACTACAGGAACTTCTGGAGTTGCTGATCCACTTTTTGTAGCACCAGCAACTAGTTCAAACTCATTTACACAAGCTGTACCAGGAGGTACTTATGATTATGAATGCCTTGTGCAAGATGCTAATGGCTGCACACAAACTCTTACAGCTTCAACAATTGCAGGAGCTCCTTTAACTCTAACAGCAGTAGTATCTTCAATAAGTTGTGCAGGTGGAAGTAATGGAGCTATAGATACAACAGTAACTGGAGGTATAGGTCCTTATACTTACGCTTGGTCTGGCAGTTCGTCAGCGACTAGTGCAGATTTAACTAGTTTAGGTGTAGGTACATACACTGTATTGGTAACAGACAGTACGCCAGGAACTCCTTGTACTACTACAGGTTCATGGACAATAGCATCTACAGGAGGATCAGAGGCATGGGTAGACATTAATCAATATGCTTGGTCTGGATATAATACTCCTTATGGAGACTCTATTACACAATCAACAGCTAATGATAATACATATGGAATGTATGGAGGACCTACATGTCCAGGAGATAGTGATGGAACAATAAGATTAATGCTTGATGATTCTACTCCAGTAGTAGGAGCATCTTTTCCATTTGAAGTATGGTTAAGTAATGATGGTGGAGCAACTTATTATCAAGCCACAGATAATTCAGGAGTTAATTTAAGTGTCCTAACTACAGATTTAGTTACTACAGGAACAGGTATAGTAGCTTCAACAAGTGCAGTTTATGATCCACAAACAGCTTCAGGTACAGTTGATTATTTTGAAATAACTGGAAATTCAGATAAATGGAATCCAGGAGGAGGTGCTGTAGTATTACCATTTACTGAAAATAGTACTTGGCATGTTAAATTAATAGAAACTGGAGTTTCAGCATGTTCATATGAATTTAGTACTACAATATTACCTTCAGACTATAGAAATGTATATAATCAACTAGCTACTACACAACCAACATGTTGCGGGTGTAGTTCTTATGGAGCTTCTATTGGTACTAATGTATGTAATGGTGAAATAGATAATACACCTATTAGAGGAACATATGAAGATCATACAAATACTAATTATACATATTTATGGACATATGCTACTTTAGCATCTACTTGTAGTGTACCAGGGCATAACAATACAAATACACAATGGAGTAATATAACTACACAAGATTTAACAGCTGAATGGCCAGGAATCTATACTGTAGTAGTAACTGATAGTTGTGGAGGAACTGATACAGACACAGAAACACTTAATGATCCTATAGTTTATATAGATGATATTACTTGGGTTCCACCTCAATGTGCGGGGTGTTGTACAGGAACTCTTACTATTACAGCACATGGAGGTAATGGAACTTTAGAAGTATCATTAAATAATGGTATCTCATTTACGCCTATAACTAGTCCTCATACATTTACAAATATGTGTGGAGGTATAAATAGTATATGGGTTAAGGATGGGTCGTCATGTGTAGTAGAGTATTTTGCAGATCCAAATGATGTGAATATATTATCTTCTTACGATGATAATTGTTTTGCAAATGCAAACACTTCAAGTATAATAAGTACTTCAGGAAGTTGGATTCCTACATATAATAACCCTAATTTAGGAGTTGCTACAGCGAATGCATTTACAGAATCTTCTTCAACTAAAATAGAATTAATACCTGTATCTGATTTTTCAGTTGCTAATGCGTGTATAATTAGTCATAATATTATACCGGGAGATACTAATGGAGAAATAAGACTTACAATAACAGGTGGTACTGCTCCTTATGAAATAGGTATTGTTGCTCAAGCAGGCCCTTTCTATACACCTAGTATTCCTATGAATCCTTGTTATGGTATAGGACCTCTAACAACTACTTCTCCATGTTTATATACTGGAGATCCTATTAGTAATTATGGCCCAAGTTTAGATACAGCAACAGTTATGACTTATGCTCCATGGGGTGGAGGCGCAAGTAATTCGGTGTCTTCATCGACAGCTATTACTACAAGTTTATTAGATATAAGATTCTCTAATGTTAGTGTTTCTAGAGATTTAGGATATGGAGCCCTCGGTGCAGAATATATATTCTATGTTAGAGATGCTCATGGATGTTATCAAACAACACATGTAGGAATGGATAATGGGATATTTGGAGTTATATCTATATATGGAGCAATGAATTGTGATTGTGTTTGTCCTATTGGATATGTTTATGACGAAGATTCAGAAGAGTGTGTAACTAGTGTTGCTTCACCAGCTCAACCTAATACAACAACTGGATACTGGACATTAGTTAAAAACCTATATACAGCACAAATTACACCATCAAAATGGCAGCAGAATGGGTGTAGTTTATATGGAGTATGGACTGGAGCTGCGGTTGATTATACTCAAAGTATTGTTATAAATACTAATGACTTGCCTTTATTAAAAGATATAATTACTAATGCAAATACAGGCCCTAATCATATATATAGGTCTACTTCTGGAATTACCCAAATAGGAGTAGATTTAGGTATATGGAATACTTTGGCAACTACAAGTTATATTAATGATAGGGTAAAAGATATAGCTATATGGTTAGATCAAGGATCCCCAATAACTCCTCCAGCTATACCTGTAGGAGAATGGATAGGATGTATAACAGAAATTAATTTTCAATTTAATACACCAGCAGTTATAGCATTATGTTCTGACTCTAAGATGAGAATGAAAGTTGATGGAATTGTTTGGATTGATATGGCGGCAGATGAAAATACACTTACTACATATACATCTAATTATCAGTATTTCAATCTATTCCCAATATCATTGCCAGGAGGTTTACATACTATCTCTTTTGAAGTTTATAGTACTACGTCCGATGCAATGATGGCATTTGAAGTATATATAAATCAAGATGCTGCAACAAATAATTATTTTATTGGAGATATTCTTGGGGGGTCGTTCAGTGCAGCGAACCTTCAATCGTGGATACTACAAGATGCAAATAATGAAGATTTAAGTAGTAAATCTTGGGATACAAAAGAAATACAATTAGGTACTACGTATGGGTATTCTTGTACAGAAGTAACAGATGCGGTAAGTTATTCTTCAGGAGCTTTATTTTGTATACAAGATGCAACAGCTCCTTGTGAAGTTCCATTAGATTGTGGGTATTGTTTAGATAGTAACGGCGTGCCTCAACCTCAATGGACTAAAAAAGGACCTTGTGTAAACGCAAACGACGGAGGAGTCCCTACTCCAGCATTATTAGGAAATGTTTGGGTAACAGATTATTCTGAATTATCTGATTTAGTAGAATGTCCTGGAGCATTAGCTAATACAGCTTATGCTAGAATAATGGGAGCCTTAGCAACTAGAGCTTTAGATATAAGACAAATATGGATGACTATAATCATTAGACATTTATTACACAATCTAAATGCTTGTATGACATTATCAGATATACAAGACTTGTTTACAGGCTTTTTAGATGATGTATGTCCAACATGTGACACAGATGTAGATTTAACTCCAGCACAAATGGAAGCATTAACTTCTATTTTCACACTTAATACGAACTCAAATTTTGACTTTTAAAATATAAAATTATGGCTATAAAAGTAAATTCTTTAACAACTAAAAATATTTCAGTAGTATCTGATGCTTCAAATGAATATTTATATATAACTAATGCATTATCTAGAACAGATAGTAAAATACCTTTAAATAATTTAATAACTACATTTGAATCTGTAGGTACTGGAAAAAGCTTAGTATCGACAGCTACATCTCTTAATAGACATGTTATAAAATCATTAGAGCAGGATGCTTCAGGGATTATAACAGTAGGAGCTGGAAGTTCAGTAATAACTGTTGGTATAGATCAAACACAGATAGATTTATCAAAATGTAAAAATACAACTACTCCTTTTTTATCGACTATTAATTTAACAACTAATGTAGGAGCAACTGTATTACCTACTGCAAATGGAGGAACTAATAAAAGCTCTGCTTATGTTGTTGGAGATATAGTTTATGCTTCAGCAACTGATACATTAGCTGGATTAGCAGATATAGCTACAGGAAATGCTTTAATCTCTGGCGGTATAGGAGTTGCTCCGTCGTGGGGTAAAATAGCTTTAGGTACACATGTTAGTGGAACATTAAGTGTAGGTAATGGTGGAACTGGAGCAACTAGTCATACTTCAAAAGGTGTATTACTAGGTAATAATACAGGAGCTGTTACAACGACTAATGCAGGAGGAACTAACGGAACAGTATTAATTGGTAATGCTTCTGGTAGCCCACAATTTGGTGCTATTACATCTCCTGATAGTACAATAACATTTACAACTGGAGCTGGTGCTTTAGGATTATCTACAAAAATTACTACTTTAGAAAATGCTTCAGGAACAGCAGGATTAGTATGTGACAGTTCAGGAAATTTAATATCACAAGCTGATGCTACTTTAGCTTATAAAAGACCTATAGTAAATGTAGCTTCTGGTACATATAATCCAACAGCAGCTCAATCAGGAAGTATATTTACATTAAACTTAGCAGGAGGTATAACAGTAACTTTACCAGCTGCGGCTGCAGGATTAACTTATGAATTTCATATAGGTACTACATTTAGTGGCACATTAACTATTAATGCGGCTAGTTCAGCAGATACTCTTCAAGGAGCTATTTATATGGGAACTGGACTAGTTAAAAATGATTCAGCTGATAATACAGATAATCATGGTTATGCTTCACCAGCTGCAGCAGATCATCAATATGTAGCTGATGCAGATACAAAAGGAAGATTACTTGGAACAAGATTAAAATACACTGCAATAACTGATGCTATTTGGTTAGTTGAAGGATTTGCAATAACTGACGGGGCGATTGCAACCCCTTGGACATAGGATATAAAATATTTTTTATATCTTTGCGAAAATTAATTATTAATAAAAAACATTATAGACAATGGCAAAAACAGAACAGTACGTTAAACGTGATCTAGTAAATTTGATGCAAGGATTACTACAAGTAGAGAATTTAAAGGGTGTTAAATTTGCTCTTACAAATTCAGCAAACAAAGAAATAATATCTAATGCATTAAGAGATATTGAAGAAAAAGCTATTCCGACTAAGGAATTTCAAGAATTATCTGCACAGATGCAACAATTTGATATGAATGCAGATATGGATAAAATTAAAGCTAAAGAAGAAGAACCAGAAAATGTAAAGATTATTGAAGAAAGAAAAGCTCAAATGGCTGAGATAGATAAACTTTTAGAGGAATCTGTAGAACTTGAATTAAAGACACTATCAGAATCTCAATTACCAAAGGATATTAATCTAAAGCAATTGGATGCAATTAAATTAATAGTAAAATAATAAACTATGCCAAATTTCGCACATAATACTGATGAACCCTTGGTTAAAAAACCAGGGGAGACAAGGAATACTACTGAACAATTATTAGCTGCTCCTTACGGAATGCAGGGAGCTACTATTATAACAACTCTTGGAGCAGAACATGCAGTTCAAGGTTATTGTATAGTAGCTATATTAGATGATACAGTATTAGATGTTTCTAATTGTGATACTAACTGGAGAGAAGATATAAATGCAGGTGGTGGAAACCCTTCAGGAGAATTAGTAACTGATATAACCTTACCCGTTGGAATTCCTTTTTATGGAGATTTTACAAGGATATTTTTAATAAGTGGTAGAGTTATAGTATATAGTAAGTAAAATGAGTCCTATACATAATATAGGCCTTGGTACAATTAGATGGCAGCCTCAATGGGTTAGTCCAAATTTAAGTGCGATGGACTGTTTCTTTGAGCCTTGTAACTTAGCACCTGCTACGCAATTAATGCCAAAGGATGTTATTGTAGATTATTGTGACACATTTGATTTAGATAGTAATAGTGATATAATGCCAGAGGTTAGCCCTGTAGCCTCTGGGCATTTTGAAATAGATAGTAACGGTGATATAATGCCAGAAGCGGTTTAAAGAACAATAATAATGAAAGAAATACTGCAGCTTATAGAAGGATATGGATTACCATTAATATTGTTACTAGGGGCATTATACGCTTTATATAGGTTTTTAGTTTTTAGTTTATATGAGGTTAAGAATCAATTTTCTCGCCATCACGAAAGAGCTGCTGATAACATGGAAGAGATGAAAAAGAAAGTAGATATAATCTTAGAATATATAAGAAAAAAATAGGATATGGCAACAAAGAAATTAGTACCAAGAGCAAATGATGAAGGTGGGATAGGAACATCTGCTAAAACATGGGGAGACTCATGGTTAAAGAATTTAACTTTAACTGGATTAGTTACAGATGCCTCATTAACAAGTATTTTAGTTGAAACTGGGGGTTTAATTAAAAAGAGACCTTTATCTGGACTACTTAATTTACAAAGTTTAGATGAGGGAGTTAGTTTAACA
>Ga0098061_1000172_pt1 | contig 28006 bp, 36 predicted proteins | sample 22_taG_FD_92579 | JGI IMG/M metagenome (GOLD analysis project Ga0098061, IMG submission 92579) | Marine viral communities from the Subarctic Pacific Ocean - 22_ETSP_OMZ_AT15343 metaG | ecosystem: Environmental > Aquatic > Marine > Oceanic | place: Subarctic Pacific Ocean | collected 2015-01-20
AGAAGAAGAACCAGAAGAAGAACCAGAAGAAGAAACTCCTGAAGAAGAACCTGAAGAAGAACCTGAAGAAGAACCAGAAGAAGAAACTCCTGAAGAAGAACCAGAAGAAGAAACTCCTGCTGAAGAAGAAACTCCAAAATATGAAGCCAATCTAAAGTACAAGGCCATGAAAGAAGAGTATGATCTTCCAGATTACCTTGCTGCTGTTATTGACTCTCCAGAAAAAGAAGAAGAAATTAAAAAGATTTACTCAAAAGCTATGGGTATGGATCACTTCGCTGCCAAGAATGAACACATGAGAAAGCAGCTAGATGATGTTGCTCCAGTTATGCAGGATGTTCAGCACTTTAATAAAATGTTAGATGATAAAAATTACCACGCTGCTTTCAAATTAGCAGGTGTTGATGATGATTCTATTTTAAAGCTTGCAGGTAACATTCTTGAAATTAGAGATTTGACACCAGAACAGCAAACTGCTTATAATAATAACATTCAGTCTAACCAGAGACTACATCAATTGGAAGCCGATAACCAACGACTCCAACAACAATTTACAAATTCACAGGAAAGTAAACAGCTCCAAGAGTTGGATACTCAAATAGTAAGCGGAGATACGGCCAATATTTCTACGAACTATGACCAGAGAATGGGTAAAGCAGGTGCTTTTAGAGAGGCAGTAATTAATAATGCTGCAATGATTGAGTTCCAAACAAAAGATAATCCTAATGGGCCTACTATCTTGACACCCCAAGAAGCTGTAGCAAGTTTTATCAAAGCGTCTGGGATCACTCCTCAACAAGTCACTGAGCAAGTTGGTGATGCAGGTCAACCTAAACAAACTGTCGTAAAACCAACGGTAATAGTTAAGAAAGATAAACCTACCATCCCAAGAATTAAATCAGGAAATAAAAATCCTGTTAAAAAGAAGGTAAAAACTTTGGCAGACTTGCAAAAGCTTGCTGATGGTTTAGATGACTATTAATTATTAACGGAGGACTACAATGTCAACTACAAGATCGTTTCAGGATATGCTTAATGAATATCTTCCTAACTCTCTTCTAAGAGAAGAGCTAATTAAAAGAGATTACATTCTTTCAAATGTAAAAAAAGACAACAAGTGGAAAGGTGGAAAAATACCTGTTCCTTTCAAAGCATCTGGTGCTTCAAGTGTTAAGCTTGGTGGACTAACTGCAGGTAACGACATCGCTGAGTCTAAGTTTGTTCGTGGATCAATCGATGAGTACAAGGAAGTTTGGGGATCAATGATCTTTCACCACAGAGATATCCTAGATCACTCAGGTAGAATTAAAGAAGATTCTTTCATTAGAACACTTCCAGATACTATCGAAGATTTTTCTGAGTACATGAAGACAGTAATGTCTGTTCAACTTGGTACTGGGCCATCATTTGCTAAAGCAATGGTTAACCCAACTGCAGGTGGAGTTGTTAAAGTAGATAGAATCGATAGATTCATGCTTGATCAAAAAGTTATCATCGAAGATGATGATTCAGCACCATTAGCACTATACGTTATTGCTATTAACCTTAACGCTGATACTGTTACTTTCTCTGCTACAAGAGCAGGTGGTGCAGCTGACCTTACTGCTTACACAGTAGCTCAGAACGCAAAATTCTTCCATGATGGTGGAGAAGATACTTCTAATCAATTCACTTCATTGAGATCTGCTCTTCTTCCTGCTGCGAACGGTGGTTCTGCTACTCTTCACGGTAAGTCGAAGCTTCTATACCCATTCTTACAAGCAATTGCTGTTGATGGTTCATCAATCACTGCTTCTAACATCGTTCAAAAAATCTTTGAAGCGTATGTTGTTGTAAGAGTAAAAGCTAGAGGAAACGCTGATACTGTACTTATGTCATTTGAGAACCTTGGTTCTGCAATGCAAGTTATCGAGTATGGGCCTACAGGTTCAAATGGTAAATCACCATTCAAAGTTTCAGAAGGATCTTCTAAAGCTTCTATGTATGGTTGGGATGAGATTGAAATCCTACAAATGGGTTCTCGTAAGAGACTTAAGTTTGTTGGGATCCAAGAATGGGACAACGACACAATCGTATTCCTTGATTGGTCAGCAATCTGTTTCAGATCAAACGGATTTATCCAAAAAAGAACTGCACCAGATGGTAAGCAATACTACGAGACAAGAACAACTGCAGGTTTTGCATACATTCTTGACTCATTCTGTTTTGGAGAGCTTGAAGTTAAAGCACCAAACAGATGTGGAATCATTTACGGAATCGCATACTAATATAATTGGGGGGCTTAGGCCCTCCTTTTTACTTTGAGGTTCTGATGTCAGAAGCAAATGGAAAAGAATTATATAAAACTCAATCCCTTGAACACGTTAAACAATTTGTTGAGCTAGATGGGCAGGGACGATCATTCAAGGTTTACACTTGTGGGCTTCAAACTCCAGTTGGTGGCCCTTGCAGCGTTACTATCTACGGATATATTAACGTAAACTCTACGGCCATTGATGGCCGAGTTGAAACTCAAGGTGTATGGACTCAAATACATCAAGACAAAATAGACTTATTACTAGTATAAGGATTCATAATGCATTTTGAAAAGAACAGATTCGAGATATGGAATCCGCTACAACACCCATATAAGCACACTTTAAGTGACTTTGCTTACTCTCACAATGCTGTTCCTTGGGTTACGACTTTAGAAGGTGTAATTAATGCTATTTTAGCAGTTAATTACCCTAACACTGAAGCTTCTGTAGCCACTCCTGCTGACCTACCTACAGGTATCGACACTCCAAATATGGGAGATGTTGTACCAACTTTACTGGATTACCGAGTCGTAATTGACGATGGTGATGGAAAAGGTTCTGGGTACCGATGGGAGCATAGAGAAGGTGAGGCAGCTCCTTCATGGCATAAAATTTATGACATGGATTGGGGTGAAGAAACGATTGTATCGAACTTCCTAACTAAAACCCAAGATACTTATGTATCAAAGCAGGGCCAAGATGAAATTGATAAAGATGGTAATGTCGTTGTTGGTGATCTTTCTGGCCAATTTATTTATGGTGGGGCTTCTGCCAACACACATCTCACCCTCTATGCTAATAGCGGAGATGGGGTTGGGCCTAATACTGGTTTCGTACAAATTGGTGATCAGCTAAGACCTCTAACTACAGATGTTTTTGACATAGGTACAGTTGCTAAGAAGTTCAAAGATCTCCACCTTTCAGATAATGCTTATCTTAAGAATATCTCAATAGTAGGGGATGTCCTTACTTCAGATACAGGGGCTTTCAATTTTGGATCAGATACAATTGATACTACTGGCAAAATTACTGGTGGTATTTTACAGTCTAATTCTTTTGCTGAATTAGCCCAGATTGCAACTCCTGCCAATGCCCAAGCAGGTCATGATAGATTATATTTCAAAAACGATGACAAACTTTATAAATTAGATGCCGCAGGTATAGAAAAACTTGTTGGCCTAGAGTTTACATCTTCAAATGATAATAGATTGCTAAGATCTGATGGAGCTACAGGTGAGAAAATACAAGAAAGCGGAATCACGGTTACTGACTCAGATGAAGTCTCAGGGGTTACTAGCCTATCAGTTGACAATATTCTTGTTGACGGTAGCACCATATCAACCACAGCATCGGATGTTTCTTTACAGTTAACTCCAAATGGTACAGGAACTGTTATAGTTCCGAGCATAAAGTTAACAACTTTCTTACAAGATTCATTATATGTTCCTTCAGTAGCAGGTGATCTTGTTGCTAGAAACGTAAAAATAAATTCAGCAAACGAAGTGACAGGAGTTTCAAAACTGACTGTCGATACTTTAGTACTGGATGCTAACGAGATTACTTCAACAGCAGCAGGAACTGATCTTAAGATCACACCTCTGGGTGGTGGAAGACTTGTTACAAAAACAATAGTTCCTGATCTTCACGATTCAAAAGATTTGGGAGCAGTTGGTACTAGATTTAGAAACCTTTATTTTAATGGAAATTTAAACGATGGTACTGATGATTTCCCAATAACTGAGTTGATGAAACTTCGTGAAGCCTCTATAGGAGCTGCTACAGGTGATACTCTTTTCTACAACGCTGCAACAAGCAAGTGGGAAGCTAGCCATCCAGATAGTGAAATTGATCATGGAGCCATTGCAGGTTTAGCTGATGATGACCATATTCAATATGCTCTTCTTGCAGGTAGATCTGGAGGCCAAACTCTGATCGGATCAGATACAGCAGCAGAAAATTTAACTCTGGAATCGACATCTAATGCTTCGAAAGGGTTAGTATTAGTATCCGACCATTTCGCCCCAGTATCAGATAGTGGGTCAGATTTAGGTACAGCATTAAAAAGATTTAAAGACATAAGAATGTCAGGTGAATTAAAAGGTGGTCGCCTTGAGAACTTCACAACTGGAACTTTACCACCATCTTCAGCAGCCAATATAGGTAGGGCAGTTTGGAATACAACTACTAAGCAAATAATGGTTGATGACGGAGTTGCTTGGCAGAGTGAAGGTGTTAACAGATTTGTTGGCGATATATCTTTTGACGGAATTGTTCTAACAAAAGATGTTTTAGTTTCTTCGAGTGTAGTAGATGCTAGAAACGCAATTGTTCAATTGTTGAATAACAATAATGACTTTGATAGAATTTATTGCACCATCAAAGCAATCTCAGCGACAACCATTCGCATAGAAACAAATACACCATTAACGGCAGGATCATACAGACTAATAGTCATTGAGTAGGGGAATATATGGAAGTTTATAGTGATTTAATATCAGCAGGTTTAGAAAAACTTGCTACACACCCTACAGGTACTGGGGTATTTGAAAGTAGAATTTATTTCAATACTACTGCGAAAATGCCTTACTACTATAATGGTACAAAATGGGAAGTGTTTACATCGATCTTTAACAAGGTGGATGCAGTAGTTAACCCATTAGTAACTAACGATTCATCGGAAGGTTATGAAGTAGGTTCGATTTTCTTAAATACAGTTTCAAAAACAATCTTCATGTGTATTGACGATACAGTCGGTGCAGCAGTATGGAGACCTTTAGAAACAGAAAAAAATAATTATTCAGCACTTATCGCTCCAGTAGTAACTGATGATTCATCAGCAGGATACTCGGTAGGGTCTAAATGGGTAGTTCCTTTAGATGGTGTAATCTTCTTCTGTGTTGATGCAACAGTTGGTGCAGCAGTATGGTCGCAAGGTGGTGGTGGTTCAGGATCTCTGGACTTCTTCTTAACTGAAGACTTTGAGACAACTAAAGCTGCTGATCTATCAGTTACTGGTACGATTACAGTTGAAGATGAAGAAGCAACTCCAATCGATGGTAAAAGATCGATTAAAATAACTCAAGTAGCAGGGTCTGATGGGGCCATTGTTAAGCTTCCATTAATACCGATTGGTAGAAATGAGAAAGCTTCTGATGTTGGATTCAAGGGTAGATTTACTTACTCTGGTGATAACTCAGACATAGATCTAGTAATCTATGATGAGACTCTGGCAAAAGTTGTTAACAGAATTGAATTACCAAAGAAAGTAGATGTTACTACTTTTGAAATTCTTGGAGTAACGAAAGATAATACTGATGATCTATCGGTGTATGTTGAAGTTATGACAGAGAATATTGGGGCAGTTCTTGAGCTTGTAAATATTGAAGGCCGAATTAATCCTTTACCTACTATTAAAAATGTAGAAATAAATACGTTTACCGCAAGAATATCAAGTGGGGGAAGTGTTATTTCTCAAGACTCTGACTTTATAGACTATATAACAGGCTCAGCAGGTGACTTGCATGTGTATTTCAAGAGTGGGACATTTACAGTACCTCCCTCGGTACAGGTTTCTCAGTTAGCAAACGAAAGAGTATCAGAGTTCTATCAGTCGTCATCGGCAAACTATGTAAGACTTAGGCAATTTAGAACAGATACTGGTGTATTTGGTACTGGTATAACAGAATACTCAATTACCCTTACTAAGCAAGGTGTGGATTTTGTAGCACCAAGTATTAGTAAAGTTGTTAAGGGTCAGACAAGCGAAGAGGATATAGTAGTAGAGTGTGCAGGTAATGCAGAAGAGTCAATAACTCAACAAGTAACCGACATTCCGTTTGTAGCTACCGTAGATAGCATTGGTGCATGGAATGGAACACAGTTTACAGCGCCCGATTCGGGGATATACGTTATAGGGGGGATGGTTACAGCAAGTTCTGTTGCAAGTGCTAACGTAGAACTATATGTGAATGGTGTAAAGAAAGTAGAGTCTAGTCGTGACCTATCGCAAGATCAATATCCTTTTAATTATAATTTAGGCCTCAAGCAAAACGATGTATTAAGTGTTAGACTAAACAGAAATGCAACACTGTTAAACATTGCAACAGCTCATCATTTATCTATCACCAAACAGGCGATTAACCCTATTTACTCAATCCCACAAGATACGATTGAGCCTACTGTTACGAAAATATTAAGTACCAACATTACTACGGATGGTGATGTGGCTGAACTACAGTTTAGTGATCTCGTCATAGGGCAAGAGTATGAGTTCTCTGGTGGTGTCTTTGCTAACTCGACATCTGGTGGTCATGTCGCACTTTACTTTAGATCAGGCGCATCGAACACAGGGACAATTTACGGAACCAAGTTTATACAGCATAATGACTCTAATTTTTTAACAACCAATAGCGGTATATCTTTCAAGTTTACTGCTGTATCAGAAAACGTATATCTATATTTAGACGCTACAGGAGGGTCAGGCACTTTGTTGGGGAATGGTTCAAGATCAGAAACTTTCCTGCAACTCACAAAGCGAAACAAAGACGGTGTAGTAACCAACGTAGCTAAGGTAAATCACAAAATCGGTGGTGTAGAATATGAAACTGGTGAATTGTGGGCAGGTCAGAAGATTTATGCTAGGTCTTATGAGGCTACAGGAGGTACAGGTGGTAGTTTAGTTTCTCTCGATACCGATATTAACAACTCAAATATTAAACCTATTGATAATTGGGTTACAAATGGTACAGAGTGGATCAAAAGTATTAGAACTGTATCTGGTTCAGACTATTGTTATGTGATCGTTAACCCAACAGGCTTACAGTGGCGAGAGGTTGGTAGCTATAACGATCTAAATTTCACAATTAGATACCTGAAACTGTAAGGAATAGCATGGAGTACATTTTATAATGAGCGAAATACTAAACGAGCTTAGGGCCATACGAGAAAAACAATCTGAAATCCAGATTGAGAGTATGGCCACAAAGTTGGAAATTCAGAACACAGTTCACAGTATCGATAAACGACTTGTGAAAATGGAAACTAACTGGAAAATGGCCATACCTTTAGTAGGTATGGTTTTTGGAATAGTTGGTTCTTTTATAAAAGCTAAAATATTTGGAATGAAGGGGTAATAATGAGATTTGCAGAAATAGAACTTTTAGGACTAGCCGATGTAATCGATACATTCGGACTAGAGTTTACATTAGGTGAAGTTGAAACGGATCCTTCATTATCAATGGATGAAAATTTCTATAACAGAATTGTTATGGATGGGAAGCCAGAATTTCATGAGATGATTGCTCTCAAGTTAAAAGAGGAAACAAGGCTTAAAGAAGTCCGTATGGAAGAACTAAGAGGTCTTTGTAAAGGTAAGCACCTTGAGGCTATCTATACTACTGGACTTGTTTACCACAAAGCTCCTGCACTATTCGAGTCGTATGTTACTTCTGATAATGAAGTAGAAGTACTTAAGCTCTTAGACATTGTAAATGCCAGAGAAGCTGAAGAGCTTGAAGCCAAGACAATTGCTCATGGTGAGAAAGTTGATAAGATCTGTAGAGAAACTCTAGGGTATATAACTGGACTAAATGCGTTAAAAGGTCTTACTGGTTTACAAATCGATGAGATTCAAGCAAACTTTTCAGAGGTGGAATCAGCACTTAGAAGTCAAAGACCTGCAAAAGCATTAGGTCTAATCTCTGCAATCACAGCAGATGGTACTTTAATCAAAGAAGAAGATAAAACAAAAATAGTTAACTTTTTAACTAAAAAGTTAACACCATAAGGGAGGCCACATGGCAAAAGTAGCAAAGAAAGTAACAAAAAAAGTAGCTAAGAAAGCAACAGCTAAGCCAGAATACGGAATTAAAGAGACTCAAGAGCTTCTTCAATTAGTTTTCGCTCTAGGAAAAACTTTTAAAGCAGCAAAACAAGATGATGGGAACATTGATATGTTAGACATCAAGCACCTTGTAGCTTTATTTCCAAGATTAACTCCTGCAATCGAAGGTGTAACTGAGGTTACTAACGAACTGAAAGATCTTTCAGAAGCAGAAGTTAAAACTCTTCTTACTTTCTCAGCAGCTCACCTTGGTGAACTAGCAGGTGAAAAAGAAGATCTTGCTGAAAAGATTGAAAAGGGACTTACGGCTGCACTAGCAATCGTTGAGTTTATCAAAGTACTTAAGTAATGATGCAATTCATAGCTATCATTAAAGACATTCTAGCAATTGGGAGACTTATTGAGTCTCTCGTTGCTATGTACGAAGCCTCTAAACTTAGAAAAGTTGAGAAGCATATTAAAGAAAAAGAAACGGCCAAGAGAGCTTTGAGTAAGAAGATTGAAGCCGAGGCAAAAAAGGAGAGTCCAGATGAAGAAGCTATCAAAGATTTACATCGTAGGATTACTCGCATTTCTGGTAAGCTGTAAGCCAGAATATAAAATACCTAATGTCACTTCATGTGCATTACTCAGTGAAACAGTTTTCTGTGTAGATACCGAAACACTAGAAGAATTTGAATTACCAATTAAAGAGGCAGTAGGCTTTGCTTGCTACCCTCAAGAAGATAACCTAAAACTTGAAGAGTTTGGGCACCAACTAATACTGGATAATATTAGATTCTCTACTTGTAAATCTAAGAAGTGCATTAGAGCTTTAGTTAGAGAGATAAATGCAAGGGACGCTAAATAATGGAAACACTATCATACGGATATAATAAGCCACAAAATGGTGACAAAGGGCAAGACCTCTTTGATAAGTTATCTGAAAATGTACAACTGGCTAATGATCACAACCATAATGGTGTAAATTCAGCACCTATTAATACAAGTGCAATTGCTAAGATTACTCAAGATATCTTAGCTGCTTCATGGGCAACTCCTGTGGAGGGTCTCTACAGTCAATTAGTTTCAATGGCAGGTGGTCTACAGTTCGACACATCTACTATTACGATGAGGGAGACATCGACAGGGAAGTTGATGTCTCTTCCATATGAAAAGGTATCACCTACTTCTTTCAGGGTTTATTGTAATAATCCTACAAAGAACGTAACCGTAATTTATGCATAGGAGAGGATATGTTACAGACTTCACCTATTCAGTTTCAAGATTTTTCTGGTGGTATATCAGATAACTTCATTGATGCTCCAATAAATAAGTATAAAACAGCAGATAATTTCTTAATTACTGAGAATAGAAAATTATATACAAGATCAGGTCTAGGCCTTTTTAATATCGATTACGCTCAATTACCAGTAGGTAATCAGAGAGTGGGTAATCTTTTAGATATGGATGATGTTCTTCTGGCCCAATCAGGTAAGAAACTTTACTTTGATGAAGGGTCTTCATGGGGTCTAGTTGGTGATGTTTTAAAAGATATCACGATTAATAATTACATCTCCCACACGAACTATAATAAACAACTGTATGTGGCATCAGATAACTATTCTCCAATGAGTAAAGTTTATATTGATGATGTTGGCGACTATCAGGTTAGAACAGCAGGAATGCCACCTCTAGCGACTACTCCAACTCTTTCAGGAAATGCAGGAGCAGGAAGTTTTATATATGCATTTCATTACTTCTACGAATATGAAGTAGGTACAGTAACTCATATTGATGCAGGGCCAGTAGTCCAAGCCAATATACTTTTAGTTGATGAGCCATCAGTTAGTAATATTACTGTTAACTCAATACCAGTTTTCTCAAACGATGCAGACGAGCAGTACGATACTGCTAATATGTTCGTAAAAATTTATAGGACAGATACTGATGGGGAAGTTTTATATCTACTGGATACTGTCACAAATGGTACGACTTCTTATGTTGATTCTACTTCTGACGCAAATCTCTTAGCTTCAGGGCAGACTATCTATACTACTGGAGGGGTTTTAAATAATGATACTCCACCAAAGGCTAAGTCAATTCATATTGTGAATGGTGTAATGTGGTATGGTAATCTTCAAATAGGTACGGCAAAGCTCGAGAACAGACTGATCCAATCAGTAGTTAATGATCCTGACTCAGCTCCTGCTTCAAACTACATTGATCTGGACGATGAGATTGTTGGGATCTCTTCTTACATGGATAGGGCCTTAATCTTCTGTAGACATAGTGTTTATAGAATCGATGGGAACTATGATGAGTTTGGTTCTGGTGATCCACTAATTCAAAAAATTGCAGATACTATTGGGTGTGTTTCAGCAAACAGTATAATTCAAACACCTCAAGGGATCTTCTTCTCTTCAAATACAGGGTTTGCATTTACTGATGGCTTCAAGTGCTTCAATGTCTCAAATGATTTTAATGATAAGTACAGCACTCTAGTTGAGATTGAAAGTCAACGTAATCATATTTGTGGGGCCTTTGATAAGGTGAGCAATAGAGTATTTTTCTCAGTTCAAGAAAAAGACAGCAAAAACGGTGAGAATGACCGTATGTACGTCTGCGACCTTCGATGGGGTATCTCTGAGAATATGTCTTTTACTACTTTCAGTGGTACAGAACTAAACCCAACTGCTTTAATTTTCCACAATGGTGAGTTAATCCAAGGTGATTATAGAGGGTATGTCCTAGCTTACAGAGAGGAATACCTATCTGATGTAAGAATAGATACGACTCTCCCTGTGACTTCATGGGGAAATAATGCGATAAGGTATGACTATGAGTCTGCAGCCATTAAGCCATTTCAGGACACTAGATATTTCATGTCGAAAGTTCTTTTCTCAGCAAAGAACACATCAAACCTTTCAGTTCAGATCACTTCTAATACAGATATTGGTAACAGAATTAGAGAGATTAAACCAATTCGTTGGAGAGGTAATTTAGTATGGGGTGATCCTTTATTTTCTTGGGGCCAAGATGTATTTCAATGGGGTGTGCAAGGTTTTGTTGAGCATCAGAGATACTTTCATGGTGATGATTTACGAGGTACTTACAAACAAGTCCAACTTACAAATGCCGAAGTTCTTATTTTGGATGACGATGCTCTATCTACAGCTACTGTGGATCCAAGTGCTAAAACTGTCCTATTAGACGACCTTCAATATTCTTGGTTGGATGATATGCTCGGATACACAATATCTTTTGAGCATGATGGTTATGTTTCTGAATACGAAATCCTCTCTTACTCACAATCTACTTTAGTAGTATTAGATACCGCAGGGACTCTACCTACAGGGTCTGGAATAAAGTGGACAGTAAATGGGATTCCAAAAAATGAGATCCTTTCACTACTAAATATCACATTACTAGTAGCACCTTTAGGGAATACTCAAGACAGATTCACACCATCACAATTGGGAGGGAGTAACTAATGAAGTTATTCCTTAAGGAAGTACCCAATAGGTATGTCCAAGAGAATTTTAAGAAACTTCAAAAGGTTATTAATGCCCTTGAAGGAGGCAGTGGTGGTAATACAAAGATTATCAACAATAACACTGTCCAAAAAATACCACTCGATGGTTCCGAGCCAATCAGTGGTACCTTACTGCCAGATACAGCATCTACTCACGAAATAGGGTCAGATACTTTACCTCTAAAAAGTGTTTACTCTGATGAGGTTTATGTTGGTGGTAACTCTCTTTACGTTGATGGAAAAAAAGCCATTAGTGTAGATGGGGGAACTGGTAGATTAACTTACTCCAATGATACGAATGAAGATTTGGAAGTTAAGTCTAAAGGTACAGGAAAGCTTTACATCGATTCTGAAGGTGATATAGTTATAACTAGTCTAGGTACAGTTACTATAAATGGTAATGCCGTGGCTAACTATAATTTCAACAGAGACCTATTTGATATACCTACTCAAATAGTAAACGGAATCCAAATTGTCCTAACTCACATACCAATCACTAATACTGAGAGGGTAATCCTAAACGGCTTAGAGCTTACGGATGGTGCGAGTTATGATTATACAAGAGTAAACAATGTAATTACTTTTAATTCTGGGGTTCTTACTTCAGATGGATTAATAAAAGTAGATTATGCCTACAACTAATTCATAGGAGGAATTATGGCAAGAACACAACTTCGTGGTGGCGATCAGTTACTCAATTTTACGGTACTAAAAGAAGATCTAGTATTAGATTTCCTTGGAGCTGTAAATTGGGACATGACTAACGGTGCTGCTAACGCAACATTAACAGGATTAGCCGATGGTGTAAATCCAACAGATGCCGCTACTAAAGGTCAACTAGACGTAGCAATCAGTGGCATCCAAGGTATGAACTACAAAGGTGTATTTGATGCAACTATTCCAGATCCTGATCTAGATGCTATCGAAAACAAGAAAGGTGACTTCTACAAGGTATCTGTAGCAGGAACTTACTTAGGAATTGAACTAGCTGTTGGGGATATGATTATCCTTAACAAAGACGTTCCTGCAGCTACTACAATCACTGGTGCTGATTTAGACAAAATCGATAACACTGAGTCTGCTGACATCATCCGTATTTCGGATATCGTTGACAACTTAACTACTCAATCTGCGGTTTTACCTTTATCTGCAAACCAAGGTTATGTATTAGACCAAGCTCTTACACTATTAGAAGCTAAGGTAAAACTTAGAACTTATGGTGAGAACTTAACTGTTACTCATAATTCTCCAAACCTTCCTGCTTTAGCAAATGCTCCAGTAGCAGGAACAGAAAGAGTTTTCCTAAATGGTATGAGAGTTGAGCGTGGTTCTGGTAATGATTACACTATTTCAGGTGCAGTCATCACTATGGAATATAACCTTAAAACTAACGATAAGGTTTTAGTAGATTACGAAAGATAATTTCATAGGGGCTTAGGCCCCTATTTTTTGAGGTGCTATCATGGCAAGAACACAAGCTTCAGGAGCTGAAATTTTAGATGGGAGTGTGGCAGTCGTTGATCTGGCTGATGACATAGTTCCTTATGTGAGACAAAGATCAAAACCTTCAGATAGAATACTGACAGGTGAACACATAAATATTATGCAAAATAGGCAACATATTGTTGTGACAGAAATATTAGTCGAGGGTGAGATAACTCTTGATGGAACTTTGGGGATTTTATAATGGGTAAATTAACAGTAAGTGAACTGGGTGTAAAACCACTAGCTCCAAGTTCAGGAAATAGAAGCCTCTATCCAAAGGCTGATGGGTGGTATGACCTAGATGATCAAGGTATTGAAAGTAGCGTATCCATGAATAATGTTTACGGATCTGAGTATCTTGGGGAGAGTTCAGTAGGTGGAGATACTAATACTTTAAATACTTTTAAAACGTATTTAGGTCTAGCGTATCCTGCAGGATTGGCAACAATAGGTCATAAATACGAGATTGAATTTACAGCTCTAACTAGATGTTCAGTGGTTAGTAGAAACCATATTTGTAGGATTGCTCTGGATGGGAATACTCTAGAGACAGAAATAGCAATAGAGCATAAAGATTCGGGTGGTGATATTAGAGTACCTGTTGGATACAAGTACATTATCGATGGCTCCCAACTAATACCAACTGGGGGGTTTATAGATTTCGATTTCCGATCTCAAAAGTCTGGAGATACTTCTTATGTTTACTCCTGTACACTAACTTTTAAGAGGGTAAAATAATGGAAAAGTATTTTTATACAAAAGAAGGTATCGATAGTGAAGTACTAAACGAAGCTATCAGACTGAGAACCTCTCTGAGAGTAGAGTTTATCGGTGGTCTCACCTCTGATAAGAGAGATGCTAATGGTGCCATTAAGGATGATAATATCGAGCTTCATTTTACTAGGGCTTTGATTAGTTCTGAGCAGGATGAAATCACTTCTTTAGTTAATATGATTGGGCCATCGTATGATTTAATGATCAGAAAAAATTTAGAGAAAAATACAATGGCTTGGGCCATTAAATCAGGCCAAGAGATTATTGCCCAATTGGGTGCCAATAATCTCTACAGAGGTAAAGATGCTAGTCAGATTAAAGCTCTGGCAATAGACTATCCTGACTTAGTACACTCGCTTATTACTGGATCGCTACAAACAACTTATGGGATATTCTCTGTCATGGCACCTAGTGCCAATATCTCCCAAGAAGAAATCGATGAGTTCAAATTAAGACTTGAAATCATCTTAGGACTATAATGGAACTAGAAATAATACAGTGTACTCCTCGGGGATTTAAACCATTGGCTTGGTTGATCAGGCTTATCCAAGGAACTAACTATTCTCACTACGTCTTTAAGTTTACTTCAGTTTGTGGAGTGAGATTGGTTATTGATGCTACATCTAAAAATATAGCCTTTAGAAACGCAAACTTTTTTGAAAAGAATTACGTTACAAAAAAAACCTACCCTATACATATGGACTTTTCTCTTAACACAGTGCAGAAATGGTTTGAGCTATATTCAGGGACTCCTTATGCATATATGTCCCTTTTTGGTATAATTTTAGATATTAGGGGTGTAGGGAAAGGCGATAAAGCCATGACTTGCAACGAGTTAGTTTTACGTTTCCTTAATAGATTCTTTAGTGCTAACATTAGAGATATTGACCTTCAAGATCTCAAGCAAACCGAGCTTCACCTAGAAAACATTATTAAGGGACTTTAGATGAAATATTGGACGTATTTAGAAATTCGAACAAAAGTACGAAAAGACCTCGGAATTGAGCAAGAGGATTTTATTACTGCTGATGAACTTAAGGGCTATTGTAATATGGCCATTGATGATGCAGAAAGTGAAATCCATTCTATCTATGAGGATTATTTTCTTACGGATACTCCTATGGCTACAGTGGCTGATCAAGCCTCTTATGAGATGCCTGATGATATTTACGCAAATAAGATTAGAGCGTTAATTTATACTTTAGGGTCGGAAGTTTATCCGATAACTAGATTCGCTAATATGGCCAATCTATTTGAAGCAATTGAAGCAGATAAACTAAGTACATCTTCAGTATATAGATATCACCTTACAAATAGATCAGCAGTATCTGGGGTAAAAATTCAACTTACTCCAGTTCCAAGAATAAGCGCAGCTAATATGATTCTATATTACATTAGGAACGCTAATAGAATGGAAGATGATACTTCTCTTTGTGATATCCCTGAATTTGTGGATTATGTAATACAGTTCATGAAAGTACGTTGCTATGAGAAAGAAGGACATCCTACTTTATCAACTGCAATAGGTATGCTTGAATATAAAAAGAAAAATATGATAAACACCTTATCAAACATGGTACCCGATGATGATAATATCTTGGATCAAGATACTTCATTCTACTGGGATATGGGTGGTAACTTAGAAGTTAATCAGTATTAGGAGTAGATATGAGTTGGGGAAATGGAAATAATGAGTATGATGCTCAACAAAGAGAGCGTCAGCGACAAGCCCAAATAGCTGCTCAAGCTAAGGCTCGGGCAAAAGAGATGTACGAGAGACAAATGAGAGACCGACAAGGTAGACTTGTTGAGGCCGATGGTGGATATTCTGCAATTGGTGGAGGTATAAATAGATACGGCCAAGCCCGCCCTGATTACTTAACCAATAGAGATATGGATGGTGGTCTAAATGAAAGATTTGAATCCTCAATGGGTGAGTCTTACTCAGCTCTTCGTGATAAAGCAATGGCTGAAGGTGACTCAGTTGGTGCAGGTCTCCAAAGGGAACAAGCAGGAAATGCTTATAGGTTTGGTATGGGGCAAAATGCTCAACAACAAGCAGGTCAACTTGCTCAAGCCAGAAGTAATATGGCCATGAGAGGAGGTTCTAGTACTGGATCTCGAGAAAGACTTGCTGCCCAAGGTATGAACAATTCAATGCTTGCTCAACAAGGCCTAGGTAGAAACCTAGCCAATCAAAACCTACAGATTTCTATGAATGATGAGCAAATGAAAAACCAAGCTCTGACTAGTCTGGGTGGTGTTGAACAAAACATACAAAATCAAAATATCGACAGGCTTCAAAGTGGGATTGATAATCAAAATATATTCTCTCAGAGTATGTATGGTGAAGATATGTCGGCCTATGCAGCTATGAAGTCAGCAAAGGCTTCCAAACCTTCTTCGTGCTTTGTTGCTGATACTTTATTCCTAATGGAAGATGGTACAGAGAAAGCAATTGCAGATATAAAATTAAGTGATGTAATGGATAAAGGTGGAGTTGTTTCATTTATATCTCACTCTGTCGCTGATGATCTTTACAATTATAAAGGTGTTTTAGTGACTGGTAATCATGCAGTTAAAGAGGACTCTAAATTTATAAGAGTAAAGGATTCTATGGAAGCTGTTAAGGTTGAAGGTAACTTTATAGTGTACTGTTTAGGTAATGAAAACCACCTAATGGTTAGTAGGTGTGCTTTGTTCTCTGATTTCTTTGAGCATGACCAAAACCTAGACTTGGAAGAGTCACTAGAGATACTTAATGAAACACTGGATTAGTTATTTAGAAAATGAAGAAGGTAAGGAAGTAATCTACCATGATTACGGCCTTATCGCTTATAAGGTAATAGGTACTGAATTAATGATTACCGATTTCTTCATTGACCCAGAGACCAGAAGCAAGGGCCTAGCTCTTACACTTTCCCAAGAGGCTGAGAAGTTTGCAAGAAGGCAAAAGTGTGTAGTTATGTCGTGCAATGTTTACATTAACGAAAAAAATAAAGGGATGTTCCCTAGAAAGATTGCTTTGTTTACGGAATTTGGTTTTGAAGTTCTAGAGGCAAATAATAATATTATTACAATGATTAAGAGACTAGGAGAATAGTATGGGTTGGTTAACTACATTAGGTACTTTAGGTGGAGCAGCAGTTGGTGGCCCTTGGGGTGCAGCAGCAGGTGGAGCAATCGGTGGTGGTATCGAAGGTCACAAAGAACAAAAAGCTATAGACAAGTATAATGAAGGTCAGGCAGAAGCAGGGAAATACTCTCCGTGGACAGGTGTTAAAGCCAATTATAATTACAAAAAAACAGGTGCTTTAGATCAAGCTGCCATGGGTGGAGCTAAAGGCTACATGATGGGTGGTGGTCTCTCAAAAATGATGGGTGGTGCAGATTCACTTATGGATCAAGTCCAAGTAGGTAATTCTATGATGGGTGTTGATTCCCAAATGGGGGCTATTAATGCAGGAAACCTGCAGGGTGTAGGGACTGCACTTCCTGTTCAACAACCTACTGGTTGGATGCAGTTACAACCAACTAATATGCTACCTGCCTAGGAGGGAGTTATGACTCCAGAACAACAACAATTACTAAGAGCAAATGCTCAAGCCAATTTCAACCAAGAGCAACAAGGTTCTTGGTTAAGTAGATTTGGTGCAGAATTAGGTAAAAGCCCACAACAAGCATTAAGTGATAACTTAATGCGAGGACAGATGGATAATTTTGGTGGTCAGCTACAAAGCCAAATGGTTGGTAATGGCCAAGCAAATCAAGCTCAGGGTTATAATGCTTTGGGTATCCAAGATGTTGCACCTACTGCAGTAGTGGGAGGAATCGCACCTCCTATGACTTCTCCGAACATTCCTGCAACGTCAGGTGCTAGAAAAGTTATGCATAAAGAGCAACAAAATGACCAAAAAACTCAAGAGAAAGCACAATCTGACTATGAGAAAAGAGTCCGTGATTATATGTCAAAACGTGAAGGTATCGCTTTAGATACTCAAAATCGTATGGCCAAGCTTGATTCAATATATACTAATCAAGGCACAGATCTTTCACCATTAGCTAGATTGATGGATCAAAACTCTGGTGTCTACTCGGATGCTTCAGGTAGAATGGGGGAAGTGAATCCACCTACGAATTTTGAGAAACAATACTCACAAGGTCGTATGTCAGAGCAAGATCTTATAGGTCTAAAAAATAAACTGGCAATGCAGCAAGATAAGCAATACGGTTCTATGACTGATGATTCAGCTAATATGCTTCGTATGGAAATGATGAAAGAGCAATACGATGCTAGTAATAAACTTCGTGAGAAGTTAGGAATGACCAAGGCTAATAAACAAACAGGTGTAAAAGTTAGTGGTGAGACTAAAAATAAAATTGGGCTTATAAATAGTGCCACTAGTGGAATTGATGATATGTTCACCTTGTTAAGTACAGGTACTGGGGATGCTTCATTAACTGATCCATTCTTAGCAAGTAAGTATACAATCGCCAAGCAAACAATCTTAGATAACTTTGCCCACCTTCAAACAGGTGCCGCTATCTCTGCGGAAGAATCTAAACTATATAAGAGTTTAATTCCTCAATATAGAGACTCAAAAGATATTAAGATGCATAAACTTAGAAAAATGAGAGACATCCTTCAAGGTAGGCACCATATGTATACTACTGGGGATCTATCTATGCCTGTGGATCCGTCAGGGCAGGTGGTAAGTAATACTGCTACTCAAGATCCTTGGACTACGGAAATGCAAAAAAGAGGGCTTCTATAATGGATTTTTCCAAACTGTCTAATGAGGAATTAATGGCCATGAAACCTCAACAGGACTTTTCACAAATGTCTAATGAGGAATTAATGGCCATGAAGCCTCAACAACCTCAAGAAGAAGTTGTTCTTAATGAACAATATGAGCCAATCCAAGGGGTGGACAGAGCTTTAATAAAAAATACTAAAGGTGATAATCAGGGGATAATGAATTATCTCCATGAGAAACACAAAAATTCTGAATTTAGAATGGAAGGTGATTCTGTCCAAGGTAGAGACCGTGGTACCAAAGAATGGAGAAAAATGGATGTTGATAGTTCTGTTCTCTCTCCATCGACTTGGGAACTTCAGGATCTATCCGATGTAGGAACTGATATAGCAGGTGGTGTTGCAGAAGGTGCAGCAGCATTAGCAGCAGGTACTGCAGGAATGGTAGGAACACCTCTTGGTGCTATCGCAGCAGGATCCGCAGCAGCAGGAGCTACAGCAACTGGTGTTGATCTAGTTAAACAAGGTGCAGCCAAATTTCTAGGATTAAGAGAAGAAGAAATCGATAGTGTAGATGCCTTAAAAGAAGGTGCTATATCAGCAGCAACTACTCCATTATTTGGAATAGGTGGGGCAGGTAAGATCGCCAATAAAGTAGCAGGAATGGGACTTGAGGGTGTAGAAAAAGCAGCTGCCTTAAAACTGGCCCAACGTGCAGAAGAGGGTCTTATTACTTCCTCTTTAAAAGGTGCTGCTAGAGGTGCTAAAAGTGGAAGCCAAACTGTCGCTTCTATGGCTTCTGGTGTTGCTAAAAAAGATTTCCAGACATACTTCAAGAACTTCGATGAATTAGAGAATATGGACATTGATGGAGCTATAGAGCTTTCTGATGGGTTGTTTAATTCTCTGTACGAAGGTGTGAATAACTCCAGAAAAGAAGTAGCTGACATGTATGATGCTTTAAAAGGTACTGGAAAAAATATTGAAATGTCGGATACTATACAGGCTTTTAATACTAAAAAAATGGATATTATCTCCAAAGCCAGAGAGTCCTACAGAGGAAACCCAAAGAAGATAAAGCAGGTAGTCTCAGAAATTGAGAATTTTGAATCTGAGGTTCTTGGGTCTATGGCCAGAAATGGTCGTGGTGATATTGGACTTGAAACGGCTATGAATATGGAGCAGTCTGTAAAAGATTTCTTCCTTGATCCTAAAAGAGCAAAGACTGCCATGGATAAAGGGAACGCTATCCGTATTAACGAACTTGTAGATATCGTAAGTAAAGGTACTACACATAACATAGACACAGCACTTAGTGGGACTAAATACTCTCAAATAAAGAAGAGATGGAAAGAAGCAACTGAGCTTGCAAAGACTGTAAAAGGTATAGCAAAAGATGAGGCTGCTATGTATGGGAACCTTCTAGGTATTGATACTAAAGCAGGGATTAAGAAATACAAAATAGAGCATTTAAAAAAGATTACAGAAAATTTTGGAATACCTTACGAGGAAACTGCTAGAAAACTAAGAGCTTATACTTTCTTGAAGGATCCTTCTTGGATGCCAACAAGTGGTACAGCAACTTCAACTTCACGTTCACTATTTGGTGGTGGTGTTGGTGGGGCTTTAGGGTTTGCACTAGGTGGTGGAAATCCCATGACAGCAGCAGCAGGAGCAGCAGCAGGTTCTATTATGGGTTCTCCTGCTTCGATGAAGGGAATAGGAAAAGTAGGTAGATCAGTAGGTAATAATCTTCAGGGTCTTGGAAGGAAAGTTCCTCAACTTGATCCAAGACTTGGAAATGCAGGTCAAAGAGCAGTATGGCAATCAATAAATAATAGAGATAGATAAGTAACTCCCGTATTTATTTCTGAGAAAGGGAGGTAGGAATTTACCTCCCTTTTTTTATCTACTTTTTAGTAAGTGGGTGAATCATGGCCATTGATCTAATAAGATTTGGCTTCATTACACCTTTCTCTAGATCTTGAAGATCTAAAGGATCACAGTTAAGCTCAACATCTTTAGAAAAAAGCTCAACCATTGCTTCTTTAACTTTACCTTCATTAACTTTACTGAAAGAAAAACCACCATCTTTCATAATGAATCTACCATCATTATTCTTTTTTGCGTGGCTCTCAAGGATAAACTGCTTCTTCTCGTCAAGATCTTTAGCAGCTAATCCTAGCTCATTACCAAGCTTAAAAAGCTTAAAAGCTACTTGATATGGTAGAGAGATCCCTTCCATTACAGCAGCAAAAGATTGCATAAAGTTATCGTCAATTAGTAATCCACCTTTAATTTTAAAGCTCATCTAAATCCCCTTCTTCTTCTTTTGTATATAAATCAACATCGATTTGTATTGAAAAATCTTTCTTAAAACTTCTTAGTTGCTTGACGTACTCCACTACTTCAGGGAGATCACAATTAGCTTCTAGTCCTGAAGTCGGTACTATATGTGCGTGGATCCTTTCAACATCAAACCCTGCACCCATGTAGTAATGAAGGATCATAGACTCAGCCATGAATTTCATTCTATCAAGTTGTTCGATACTATCTGAAGTAAAGGCCAACATACATAAAGGCATTATTTTTTCTTTCTTTTTTGCCATCTCTTTATCTCCTTCCTAATTAGTTTTCTTATTTCAACAGACATGGATTCCTCACACACCTTATTAAACTCTTTATATTCTTCTTCTGTGAGGTAAGAATAAATCCTCTTTGTCTTACTCATCATTAGGCCTATAGATAGCCATCAAACTATGTAAAAGAACGTCAACATATTGATCCTCATGCTCAAAAATTAATCTGGAATCATTATGTCTATGGTGAGCAAAACAAGGCTCAACTAGTACAGGAATAGTCCCTACACTTCTTACCTCATTCATCATTCCATAACCTGCGTGACCTTCAGTAATAGTTTTTACACCTCTATCAATAAAGTCGTATCTTGTGACAAGTTGTTCAGTAAAAACCTCACCAAACTCATTATCCAACTCATTTACTGTGTCAAGAACAAGTACTTCACATCCGACTGCCAGAGTTTCAGAATGGGCACTATTGAAATGTAAATGCAGACTAAGGAAAGCATTATTAGAGCTACACATTTCAGCAATTCTTTCACTTTGTTTTGCATAAGATCCTTCCCCTCTGAACATAACTAGACTTGGTATTAAAGTTTGTCTAAGTCTGATCTGTAACTTTCTGGCTATCCTTGAATTGAAAGTGTACTCACTCTCATTAAGGTAGTTTACAGCACCTTGTTTTTTCTTATTATGCCCAACTACAATAGCAATGGTAGGCTCTTGGACAGAACTTTGATAAATCTTAGGAGCAGCTTTGGCCCTAAAAAATTTCTGTATGCAACCCCTCATACTAATTCCAACTTAAAAGGCTCAACTACTCCACGATTAATTAAATCTTTAGAGTTCTCACTAAGCATGGTTGTGATAATAGTTTTTACTTGAATTGGATTGTCGTAAACTTTCAGGATCTCGTTTAATGCCTTATCCATTTGCTCAATTCTTTGTGTGTGAACTTCTATATTCATCTTCACAAATAATTTATCCATAGTTAAATTAGGCTCAAATACCTTACTGGCTTCGTCAGTTAAGTCAATCATTTTCATAAAAAATCCCTTTAAGAAATAAGTCCTTGGATATATTCTATATGTACCAGTTTGTAGTTCTTACCATCCAAATCTACATCCACACCGATGTCTTCGCACATCACTTTATCACCAATCTTCAACTGAGAATTAATCGATTCGTCCTCTGGAAGAGCTACAACTGTCGCATATCTCTGATCTAGACTTTCAACTTCTGCAGGTATTATGATTCCACCTTGCATAGATTCTTGTGCTACTGATAATAGGATTCTTTGACCCATAGGTTTAAAATTCATTTTAATACTCCTAGTTGCTGTGAAGATGGCTCGCTCTGTAGACCACCCTTTGTTTAATCGTCTTCGCATCGTTGTGTGGTTAACACCTGTATATTCTACCCATTGAGACATAGTTAATGTTCTACCTCTACAAGTAAGTAAGGTATTATTTCTTTTATTCCTGCCCTGAATTAACCTAGATACCCATCTACAGTTATCGGGATTGTAACCCTCATTATTATTAATTCTATCGAGAGTCATACCATCTTTAGGTTCTCCCATGTCGTCGAGGAATTGTTTAAATGTAAACCACTCAGGGCATACTTTTTAGAGTGTGTGACCTCCAACAACTCAGGCATTAAATTTCTCCAGAATTTGGTCAGCTATGTTTTGACTCCTTATTAAGTTCTTTGTAATAGTTTTATCAATTTCACTTCCAACTATATTGTGGATGAGGCAATCCTCTGTTTGACCTATTCTAAAAATTCTATGATAGGCTTGGCTCATCTCTTGGGCATTCCAGTTTGAATCATTGATAACCATGTGCTTTGAACGAACAAGTGTAACCCCTGTGTTCATGGCCTTTACAGTCGCTGCTATAACATCCAAGCTTCCTTCTTCAAACTCTTCAACAAGTTGATTACGTTTCTCCATTGGAGTGGATCCGTTAATCATACCTACAGCATATTTCTCATTAAGCCCTTCAACTATTGAATCCAGTGAAGCCCTGTGATCTGTAAAAACAACTACAGGCCCTTCACCACTTTCAATTAAATTTTTAACATACTCACAAGTAAACTTTGCTTTATGTAGAGCAGAAGCCGACTTAGCACTCATTATATGTTCGGTAATCGGATTACCTGCTTCATGCTCTTCCCAAGCCTCAAGCAAGTCCTTATCATCAGTTTTATAATCAACATACACATCTTTGAAATCTAATTTAATTCCTAGATCCTGTTTCTTACCAATGATTAATTTACCTTTTAGAAATCTTTTAAGTTTCTCTTTATTTCTCATCCCAGTGAATTGGGTGATCTCCCTACCACCTACATTGAGAATTGCTTTGTTACAAAACTCATGTTGAAAGGCCCAGTAGTTCTCAATGTAATCTCTCATATCAAGCCCACTATTTTTAGATGGATTCATAGAACACATAAATAGTGGGACATACCATTGCTGAGACTTTCCACGATTTGGAGTCCCTGTCATAAGGATCATTTTCTTTGGTATATATTTTTTAACATACTTAACAGCCGCTTTTGTACGAGCAGCTTTAGGGTTTAGGAGGTAGTGGGATTCGTCAAAAAGAACTGTAGTAGCTCCTTCGAAAAACTTCTCGCACCTTCCAATGATTGCATAATTCAAAATTATGACATCGTAATCTTCTGGATTAATTTTCTTTATATTGTGACCAAATACCATGACCACACGTTGTTTCTTCTTAGCAAATTTTTCGTACTCTTTTGACCAGTTGAATTTAAGAAACGATGGGCAGACAACAACTGTCTTCCCACCATTCATTAAACTATTTACGATCCCGATCAGCGACTTCCCCGAACCCATTTTCGCTCCGAGAATACAGTAGTCGTGGATTCTTGTGAAATCCACGTACTGATATTGGGAGTCTTTTAAAGGTAAATTTAGGTAGTCGTTATAGTGCATCTACCATCTTCTTAATTTCTTTAGAGAATGAAGTAGAAATATTACCTGAAGCAGTAAATAAAGTTTTACCTTCCATTGCTTTAGATATCATTATTACGTGTTGTTTCATCTTACCTGAAGCGTCTTTTCTCCACCCTGCATAAAGATTATCAATTACTCTTGCAAATTCTTTTTTGTGAGCAATGTCTTCTCTGTTGTAAGGAATACCTTTAGCTTTAGGTTTCTTTACTTCTTCTTTTTTGACTTCGACTTCTTCTTTAACGGCTTGCTCTGATTGAACACTTCCTTCATCGTTGGTTGCTTTTGCTTCAGCTGCTCCAGTTTCTTTTGCAGGTTCTGCCTGTTCTTCTCTTGCATCTGACTTAACTTCTGATTTTGGCTCATCTTTACGTCCCTCTAATTCTTTTAATTTCTTAGCTGCTTTATCAACTTTTGCAGGTCTTTTTAACTTTGGATCTGAAGGAACAGTATCTTTTTCTGTGAGAACAACTTCTCCAGTTTCTTGAGTCTGGGCAATAACTGCTGCCAGTTTCTCTTTAATCGGTGATTTAAAAGGTACGTCAAGGTGTGCGTGAACGATTTCCATAAGGTTTAGAATAGAGACATCTCTATTTTCGTTCTCACCAAGAGTTGCCTCTAGTCTAAGCGTTTCATTAGAGTAAGTCCCTAGTGATGCTTTCTCTTCTTTTGTAATTTTCTTTTCGAATACTATTGAATTTATACGCATTTTTTTCTCCTAATTTCATGTTTAGCTATTTCTTCTAAGCTTAAATTTTTACTTTTTAATCTGTGTGCAGTCCTTAAAGAAATTTTACAATAATTCTTAACAAAACTCTTAAAAGTCATTTCTAAACCACAGAAAACTATGGTCTTTGGTTTAAGGTTTGTGATTTCTTCCAGACTCATACCTTTTCCCATATTACTCTTTACACAACCAAAACTTACTCTGGTGTGTCTCTCTGTAAACTGGGATAGGCACATCTCTTCACCCTTAAAGAGGACAAATATAGTAGTACTCCTATTTATGCAGTTGTTGCTTATAGTAGACCACCTTAAATTACCTCTTTCATAGTGACCATCGTTATCTATCCTATCTATTTGGACTTCATCTCCCTTCCTAGGTAAGGATTTAATGTAGTTATCGTAATTATTAAATGACGAAAATTCCTTAGACACCATTATCCCCCTACCTCCGTACCTATGGTACTTGTGGTAGTTTGGGTTATTACACCTAGTTAGCATACTTGCCCATCTAGAAAAATTACCCACTACAAATCTTCCAGATCAAGTAGGTCATCTTCATACTCTACAGCAGTTTTTACTATAGTATCTGCCACGATGTGTGGGGCTTTATGCCCATGACATTTGGAGAAATATACACAAGTTTTAAAATAATTAAAACAAGCCCCAAGATTCTTAGTTGGTATTTCACCTTCTCTAAGACTCATCGATTTAACGTAGGCATCTTCAAACATTTCAACAACAGCATCTACACTTAATTTCTCTTTAGGTATAACGATGTCATAAGCTTTACAAGCCTTGGACATTCTCTTTACATAAGTAGGGTAAGTTTCTGTAGCTTTTTGTTGAGCCTTTGATTTAACAACTACTCTATAAATACAGCCTTGGAATTTCTTTATATCAAGATCTAAAGCTCCTGCAGCTTGAGGTGCATAACTAGCATAAAGATTAAGCTGTCTATCGAGTGGTAGCATTGCAAGCTTGCCATCATTTGGCTTAGAAGCTGCTGTCTTTAAATCGATAATATACCAATCACCATTTGGGTACTTAGCAATTAAATCGATATATCCTACGAACTTACTTGATGTGAGCATTAATTCAGCTTTCACACAAACAAGACCAGATAGTTCCTGTAGTTTGATAAGAGCAATGGCCATACCATGAACAAGACCTTTATGCCCAAAAGCATCAGGATACTCTTTAATGGCCTCATCTACTATCTTTTGTGTAAGAGGTTGCTTACCCCATTCACACATCTCCACACAATGGTGGGTAGCAGATCCAACATCAAAAGCTGTTCTATCTTCGTTCTCATCATCTACTTTGGATTTCAGGACTTTTCTGTGAACATATTGTTGCTCACAAGTTTGAAGCAGTGCCATTGAGGAATAGCTAAGTGCTGTACTTTCTGTGTTATTCATTACCACTCCCATGGAAAGAGTGGAGGTTATGACCCCTCCACTCCAGTATTTAAATTCCGTCTAAGTCTGAATCAACAGAAGCATCTGCTTCTACTTCAGATTCCTCTGCTGTGTTACCAGAATTATCCATAAGGATTTTAAATGTATGATAGTTGTTGTCACCTGCTTTATTAGCAACTTTACCTTCGTAAACAATCTTAAAAAGATTACCTACTTCTTCTGCAGTAAAGTAGTCTTTAATAGCAGTAGATAGTGCCATTCCGAACTTTGAACCAACTGTAACAGCAACATCTTTATAATCGATGAAACCTGTATCTTCAGTGATCTCAAGAACAGCTTGCCATTGAGTTTGACCTTTGTACTCACCTGCGTCTTTTAATTTGATAAACTTACCAATTAAAGTGTCACCTTTTTCCCATAGGGCCATTTTTTTGTACTGTAATTTCTGAGTTACTTCTTCGAATGCCATGATTACCTCCAACGGTATTAATTAGCTTATTTGAATTTTGTGTAACGGTAAATTACCGCTACACTTTTTTAATGTCAAATTTAATTTTTATAAATCGTCTAGATCGTGATCAACTGTGTCAAAATCACCTAGTGCTTCGTTAACTTGTTTAACAAGTATAGGTAATTCGTACTGGTGAAAGTACAGGGTTTTTCTCTGAGAGACAGGAACTTCCTTTGGAGAGTAAAGAGCGAAGTTGTAAAAATGATTACCTCCCTTATCTCCATGGTATTGAAAGTCAAAACCTCTGCCTGCCTGTAGTAATCTATTTATAATTTCATTCATTTTAGCTCCTAAAAAAAGTGGCTTTCACGGTCAGTTCTAGACCTCCGCTAATCACCACTACCTTTTGTAATTAAGAAGTCTTTTAATATATATTTCTCATTTCTTCATTTTTTGCCGATAGCTCATGATAAGCATTGATAGCAATCGCCAATGGCTCGTCTATCACCTTAATTGGTGTAATCGTTATTCCCTTACTCCTCTCTACCTCTTTCAGTATTAATAGTTCTATTAGATGACGGTGGTGGGACTCGAACCCACGACCTTCTTGCTACTTTTTACGATAACCCGTATACTCTATCCTGCTGAGCTACACCGTCAGAATTTAAACTACTGTTACTCTTCTTCTATCTCGTAACCATCTTCATTAACATTGCAGTAGTAGTTAATTATTGTGGTCGTGTAAAAGAAATACTCTTTGCAATTATGGCAATATTGCTTATGTGTTTCGCCTTCCTCATATCCATAACCATCATCGTGATTAATTTCTTGTTCTTCTTTGCAGTGTGTGCAATTTATATCGCTCATTTATCCCTCAATCAGTTTATTTACTTCTGTGATTTTCTTTTTAAAACAAGTTTTTGATAAACATATATGTAGTCACTAGCCCGTATAGAAAAAAATAAACAATAGCCATCATTCCACAAATAGCGTAACCACCTGTTAGAGTTAGTTTTGCTTCTTGAATTGCCTTAATTATGTCCATTTTCATTTCCTTCAGAATACTTGCAACCATTAGTTATCTTTTCACAATCTTCGATATTGAATGCCCATTCATTCTCGTGTGGAACCTCAAAACCACTCTCTACACCAAGCTTAAACCTGTAAAACCCTTGCTCTTCTGC
>Ga0098061_1000175_pt1 | contig 27864 bp, 26 predicted proteins | sample 22_taG_FD_92579 | JGI IMG/M metagenome (GOLD analysis project Ga0098061, IMG submission 92579) | Marine viral communities from the Subarctic Pacific Ocean - 22_ETSP_OMZ_AT15343 metaG | ecosystem: Environmental > Aquatic > Marine > Oceanic | place: Subarctic Pacific Ocean | collected 2015-01-20
CTCTAAGTAGGTTTAATAGTTGGGCTGGTAGATATAAACAACCTAATAATTATGGACCTGGATTAGTAGATGCAACACTTATGGACACTGAAGATACAATTTATGATAAGTATTTAGATATAGCTGATGATTGTTTAGAAGAAATATATGGAGATCTTGCTAAAGAGTATGAAATGTTCTTAGGAGAATGGAAAAAGATTCAAAATAGTGCTATTAAAGATGGTATAGAAATTTTGGATATAAATGAGAAAGAATTTAATCTTTTAAAAGGAAGTAGATATGCTAATGCAACAGAATACGTTAAGCCGGCCTCTGGTAGCCAACAAGATCTTTGGCGCAGCGGGAATCAATACCCGGTATCAGGGGATTTGTGGAGAGTTTAATCAATATCATTATCATATCTTTGGTTGCGGAGCTATTGGAAGCTTCGCAGCTATTGGTATAGCTATGATGGATGGTAAAGATTTTACCCTTTATGATATGGATACAATATGCATGGAAAATGTAGGTATAAGTGCATATACTTTAAGTGATTTAGATGATACAAAAACCTTTGCCTTAAAGCAAAAATTAATAGATAATGATGCTAAGTCAATATGTATTAATGATGGATATGTAGATATAGATACTAAGTTAAACTTAAGTATAAAAAAAGAAAATATAGCTATATTATGTTTTGATAGTATGCATAGCAGATTAGAACTCGCTGAAGTATGTTTTAAAGCTGGTATTAAAATAGTAATAGATGCCCGAATGGGTGGTGAACAAATGCAAATATATACTCATAATAATTTAAAGGATTATAAAGATTGTTGGTATTCTGATGCAGAAGGTTCTACAGAAACATGCACCACTAAAGGTACAAGTTATTGTTCTCTTGTAGTAGGAGGGATAATCACAAGTCAAATCAAGAAAGTGATAAATGGTGATCCATATTCAAGAGAAATAGTTTTTCACATTCCATCTATGGGGATGGCGTGTACAACCATGGTTAAACCCATAAATAATAAAGAAAGGGAAGCATAAAATGGATATTCATTTAATGTTTAATACAGCTTCGTTTGTTTTAACGAACACAGATGCCACTACTGTTGGTGGTTTAATTGAGGAATTAGATATTCCTTCCAGCTCTACAGTTCAAGTAAATATTGACGGCGTTGTAGTTGGTCATGATACTCCATTAGTTGCAAATGCTATTGTAGCAGTAGTAGCTAAAGACAAAGTTGGTGGCTAAATAACAACTTCTGAGTAACAAAAGATTAAAGGGGAGAGATTAGGCTCCCCTTTTTTCTTAAAAATGATTGGAAAATATGTTAGAAGTAAAAAAAGATATACCAAGAACAATAGAGTATCCTATAATTGGAAAAGTTTATGATGTAACTACCAATCAAGGTAATATTCATAAGCATATTCAATTCCAAGGATATAGTAATGGAGTGGCTAAGCCTAAATATATATTTAAAGAATTAAACGGACAAAGAATCAGCATAAATCCTTCTTATGAAGTAGAAATGGCTGAGGTTTTAACGTTATAATTTCGTATATTTATACCTTCGCCCTGAAGAAATTTAACACAATAGAGAAGGGACATTATGTCTATCAAAATAGAAAAAAGGACTAAGCCGTTAACAGTAAATCCATCATTAACATTGTTATATGGTAGTAGAAAAGCAGGTAAAACTACTATGTTAGGTAAATTAGCTGAAGGTTTAGTTATAGATACAGAACGAGGAGCAAACTTTATAACTGGGGATATAGTATCAGTAAATTCTCTAGTAGATCTAAGAGATCTAGTAACTACTCTTTTAGATAATAAAGAAAATGGAAATGAATATAAGTATATATCTATAGATACTATTAATAAAATAGTAGAATGGATAGAAGAATCTATAGTTGAAGTACACAATGATAATAATAATGATAAAATAGCGTATTTCGGTGATTTAGCATTTGGTAAAGGTCATGGGATGGTAAGAGAGAAAGTCAATAAGTTGATAGATACTTTTAGCAAACTTACACCACACTTAATACTTATAGGTCATAATAAATTAGCGTCAGCTATAAGTGATAATAGTACTATTGTAGATCCTGCATCATTAAATTTAACAGGTAAGTTAAAGAATATGATAATGGCTAAATGTGATAGTATTGGTTATGTGTTTAGGGACGGAATAGATGATTCACTACAAGTTTCTTTTAAAGCTAATAATGCATTAGAAGCTGGTAGTAGATGTGAACATTTAAAAGGTAAAATAATACCATTTGAATGGAAAAATATCTTTAAATAAAAAGGGGAGTATATGTTAGATATACCAACACAACGAGCAGGCACAGGAGGCGGTGGACCGTTATATGTTAATAGCGCAATCGTTACTGATGTTAAAGCTGAAAAAGGTAAATTCTCAGAAATATCTTTAATAGTAGAAGCTGTTATGGATAATGAGCAGAAATGGGAACGAAAATTCTTCTTTAATGGAGGATGGGAACGAGATCAAGCTGGTAATATTATTGGCTGGGGAGCAATGCAAAGAGAAATCTTACCATTCTTCAAAGCTGTAGGTGTTCCAGAAGGAACTTTAAAGAAAATGGACGAAACAGGTGTAACAGGCTGTATAGCTGATTGTTTACAAAAAGGGTTTAAGTTTATATCTTATTTAAATGAAGATAATAAAAGTAGAACTTCTAAAATAATTGGCAGTATGGAAGAAGATGATGATGTATTGATTGAAAAATTTCAAGAACAACATAATTATTGGAATAAGAGAGCTAAAAAGAAAATGTGGTGGCCTAAAGACTTTAAAGGATTTTCAAACAGTGATAAAGCTGATTTTGAAATGAATAGTAGTTTTACAAACCCTACAGAAACTAAAAGCGCATCGACTGTACCATTTTAATAAATAGTTAATATATAGCGTTATTTATGTAGAGGTTTTGTTGACATTTTCCTGTATGTATTTAACGCTATTTTATTTAAAATTACAGGAGTATTTATGGAAGTATATAAAGAGTTTGTTAGTGGTCAAATTAGACATACTGCTGATATAATAAAACTCAGTGATGTAGCACAAAAAGCACAAGTTGCCAATGGAGAAGCTATGTTTATGTCTGTATATGATTTTACAAAAGATTATAAAGATTATGCAGAAGAAAAGAAGTCTATAGCAGGTTATGATGGATCTGTTTCCATATCTAAACTATTCTTTGATATAGATCTAGGAAAAGGTGAAGAAGCTATAACAGATGAGATGTGTTTAAATAGAGCTAGACAATTAGTAGTAGAATTACAAACTAGATGGGGATTAGAAGATAAATATATACAACCTTGGTTCAGTGGACGAGGATACCATATTATAACACCTGATTTCTTTGGCTTTGGAATAGGAGATGATGTTCCTACGAAAGTAAAGGCTACTCTTACACATTATTTTAAGGATATTGACCCAGTAGTCTATGACAAGACCCGGCTCCTTAGAATGGGTAATAGTAAACATCCTATTAGTAATTTATTTAAAATACCATTAAGGATTTCAGAACTTAATGATTTAAATCCTATAGGGATACAAGGTTTAGCTAAAGAAAAAAGAATACATAATGATTTTATAGTAGATTGGTCTGATTATAAACCATATTATATGGATAAAATTAAGACTAAAGTAGTTATAGCTACTCAAGACCCATTAGCTTTAATTCATACACCTAGAACTGAATTTGCTCCTCCTTCAGCATTTGTAACATGTTGTCAAAAGATCTTTAATCAAGGTCCAATTAAAGGAAATAGACATAAAACAATTTTAGTATTAGCATCCTGGTTAAGAAGAGCTGGTATAGCTCAAGAATTAGCTGGATGGATGTTAGTACATTGGTTAAGAGCAGAAATAGCTGATCCTAACGATAGAATGACTAAATCTGAAGTATTAAGGCCAGCTAATCAAGTTTATGAGAAACCATATCATTATTGGTGTAATAATCTAATTATGAAAGAATATTGTTCTGATAAATGTGTATATTATAATCAAAGAGATGATATGTCTCATTTTAAAGACAATGCAGAAGTTTCAGCTGAATTTATTGATTGGTATGTAGGATTTAATCACGATAAAAGCTTAGATATTGGAACTTTCTGTGGTGATAATAAACCTTGGTGGGCTAATCCTTCTGAATTAATAGTATTAAGTGGAGATTCTGGTGCAGGTAAAAGTGCATTTATGCAAAATCTTATGATGCATAGTGGATTAAAAACAGCATACTATCAAATGGAAATGGGTGAAGAATTAGATCGATTAAGATTTAATAAAATGTATTTTAAGAAAGATGATGATGAATTAAAAGAATATTTCTCTAGCATGTCACGAGAAGAACTTATAGAGAGTCAAAAAGTATTTGATAATATCTATTTTAAATCAGCGTCACCTAATATACATAAAATTAAGTCAGAGTTATCACTTATAAATCCTGAATTGGTAGTTATAGATACTATGGATATGATTCAAAGTAGGGCTAGAAATAGATTAGATCAACAACGAGAGATTGTAATAAATCTAAAGAAGTTAGCTATAGAAATGGATGTTATTGTGGTTGCAATAGCACATAAAACTAAGTCATCTTCAGATACACATAGTGATTTTTACAATAACGATAACAATGCAATAGCAGGAGATGGAGCTATCTTTCAAAAAGCAGATAAAATATTATTTGTTACTACACCTCATGGACAATCAGGTCGAGAAAGACATATAATTTCTTCTAAAAATAGGAATGAAGGACTTTTAGATCAAAGTATGATGTTTATAGGTGAAAAGATGCTTTATAAACCGACAAAGGAAGAGTAATGGCTAAAACAATGGATCAAATGATAGCTGAAAAATCCAAAAAAGCTCTTGTTTCGTTAAGAGTATCTATCTTAAAATTAATAGACAGTCATATAGATAAATATGATATAGAAATTAAAAAAGAGAAGGATACAATTAATGATTTACATTGGGATAGATCCAGGTAAAGGTGGTGGTATTTGTTTTATAAAGGATAGACATACAGCTAAAGCTTATAAATGTCCTGAAACTATAGAAGGAATGGCATCACTTGTTAAAAAAGAGACAAGAGGCTATAAAATAAAAGTAGCTACAATAGAACATGTACATAGTATGCCTAGGGATGGTGTCGTAAGTGCTTTCAGCTTTGGAAGAAACTTCGGATCATGGTTAGGCATATTACATGCATTAAATATAGGCGTAAGCTTAACATCTCCTCAAAAATGGATGAAAAAATATCATCCCCTTCCTAAGGAAAAAAAATCAAGAAAACATAGATTAAGAGATCTAGCTAAGAATCATTATCCAGGTATTTATTGTACATTAGCAACAGCTGATGCTATTTTAATTGCTAAATATGGAGCAGAACTTTCAACAATAGGCGTAAGTTTAAAATGATTTCTCAAGCTGATAAAATTAATAGAACTTTAGAACAATGGATAGCTAAAGGATGTATTGATTCTAAGACAGAATTAATGTGTCAAGCTATGGTATCTGTAATTAAAGAACAAGAAAGAACTAACTTATTATTATTGGAGTTATTAAATCGAACAGTCAAAGACGACGTATAATAGAGAATGTTGGAACTGTGCATTTCAAGCTCTACATAATACTCAATTTTTAGGTAATTGCTTATATTTTAGAACTATAGGAGAAGAACCTAAATCAATACCAGCACATATAGTAGATAAGGGTTGTGATTTTCATAAACCTTTCACAAGGGAACGACACCCCTTATTTAAAGATGTAATTAAAACATTTAAAGGAACACTAATATGATAGATTTTGAAAATGTATATCAAGAATGGATAGATCATGAAAATGAAAAAAATAGAATTGAAAGATACGAAGGTAATGAGAGGTGGTACGGAGCTTCTAGTAGCGGTAGTTGTCGTAGGAAGTTATATTATAAGTGCATTGACCGTGCTAAGCCTACTAACCCTATTAGTAATGAATCTTACCGTAAAATGAGATTAGGTACTATTTTCCATGATGATATGGAAAAAGCTTTAAAACTTTATAATACAAAAGAAGATAGAGCTGTAAAATTCTATTATGAAGAAGAATTACAGATGCCTGATTATAATGTTAGAGGTTTCTTTGATTGTGTTATGGAATGTGAAGACGGGAGTATTCATTTATATGATTTCAAGACTACTAATAGTAACTCTTGGAGATATAAAATAGGTACTAAAACTAAACCTATAACAAAAGAAGACCCACGATATTCTATGCAATTAGGAATGTATGCTGTTGGTATAGAACAGAAGTTTAACAGAATAGACAGTATGGGCTTAGTCTATTACAATAAAGATACATCGGCAATGAAAGTTATAGATGTTCCCTTATATTGGATGGCTAGAGCTAAAGAATGGTGGGCTCAAACAAATAAAACACACGCACAAGGGTTACCACCTTTGAGTCCAGGAGATAGTCCTTCTGAAGGCTGGGAGTGTAATTATTGTGAGTGGAAAGACCACTGTTTAGGTATATTTTACGGATTTTAAAATACAAGGAAATAAAATGAAAGATTGGACAGAGAGAGTAGAGGAATTAAATCCAGATGAACAAAAATATAAATGCTCAAATTGTGATAATAAGTATTATAATGATCATTTTGATTTAGATGAAGATGGAGAAATTTGTAATGAATGTTTTAAAGAAAAGGAAGTATAAATGATTAGAGAAAAAGGTGAGAATATACAGGATCATGTAGATGAAGAAATCTCAGAATTAGATAATTTATTATTTGCAATTGATAATGTAGTTACTACTTATAAAAAGTCAGGTATTCAAATTGAGGCTATTGATAATCTAGAAGTATCTTTAGATAGATTTAATACACATCGAAATAAAGTAAATAATATAAATATAGATTGGAATGTACATAGTTGGAGGAATGAATGTTAGATAGTATATTAATATTTAGTTCACCTTTTATATTATTAGGTATATTGGTCTATTTATTTTATAAATATGGAGAAGAGTAAAATGCAAGAATATGAAGATTGGTGGGCAGTAAAAGGAGATGATATTAGGAATAAAAAACTTATTCAGCCTAATACAAAAAATTTCCCAGTTAAATTATGTACTGAATGTAATAAGGTTTGGGAAAAAAGTGGTAAAATAACCTTAATACATTTAGATTTTCCAACTTATGGATTAAAAAGAGAAACATGTACATATTGTACAGAGAAAGAGAGTGAAAGTAATGTTTAAAAAAATAATTAATAGAGCAAAAAAGTATAACTTGAGGGATTTGATAGAGCAATTAAATATAGCTGGAGTTATAAATACTAATACTGCTAGTCAAGAAGTATTTGCTAGTTATTCTGTAAAAAATTTACAAAACAGAGTGAAATATTTAGAGAAACATTTATCAGGTTTATTAAATCATTTAAAAATAAAGCCTAAATCAAGCATGATTTTTAATGAATTGCCAGAAGGAGAGACTAACCATCTTTCATATTTTGAAGATGATGAACAATTACCATTTTAAAAGGAAAAGCTATGTTAACAAATGTAAGGGATACTAGTTTAATGGCATATAAAGATATTAATGCTAATGGACAAGTAGGCACTCAAAAAGAGCAAATATGCTCTAAAATGATTGTAGGGGTAGATTATTCTTTAAGAGAATTAAAAGATCACATTGGAACTATGGAAATGAGCTCTATATGTGGAAGAGTAAATTCTTTAAAGAAAGAAGGTAAGCTGTTAGAAGTTGAAAAGAGAAGATGTACTATTAGTGGAAGACTTATTACCCCTGTAGTTTTATCAACTATTAATAGTGAATTAGAACTATGAATCAAGTTGAATATATTGAATTTTTAACTAAAGTTGTTAATCCTGCTGTGTCTAAGATGCGGCAGGAAGGACAGAAAGAATATGCACAAGATGATGAAAATATCTTTGCAAATTTTGAAAGAGTAGGAAGTAGGTTAAATATCGATCGTAAGAAGGCTTTAATGGTTTATCTGCTAAAACATATAGATGGTATTAGTTCCTTCGTTAACGGTCATGTGTCGCAGCGAGAAGCTATAGGTGGAAGAATAACTGATTCTATTGTATATCTTAATTTACTCTGGGCTATGATAAATGAAAATGGGGAGTAAAATGAGAACTTTTGGGAACAAATGGGGGTAAATGGGGGTGAGCATTATAAAAAATAGACTTTTAGAGGATATGATGATATATCCTGAATTATATAACTTAATAAAAAGGGAAGAATGTGAAAGACAAGAAAAAAGAAAGTCCTCTAAAGACTTATCGGATAACTTATTGGGACGAGTTGCAAGACGACAACATGTGGGTAGAAATAAAAGCCCCGTCGGAAAAGATAGCAACCAATAGAATAAGAGGAAGACAAATCTTAAGAATAGAGGAGGTTAAGTGAGTAAATGGCTAGTCAGTATAGAAGTGCAAGGCTGCAGTAAAGAAGTAGAGGCTGATTCCCTGGTTGAGGCTGGGGATAAGGTCGCTAAATGGGCTGAAGATCGTTATGGTCTTTGGAATTGGTTAAGTCTAAATGGACGAGTTGAAATAGCTAAAAATGTAAAGGAAAAGAAAAAGAATGATAAATCCAAATCAAAAGTTAGAGGTAGTGACTCTAAGATCAAAAACTGAAATAAGACATCCTAGATGGGAAGGAAGATCTGTAGCTTCTAAAAAAGACATGCTTAATTTATATACAACTATATTAGACAAAAAAGGTGTATATTTTCACCTAACTAAATCCTGCTTAGATGTTATATATAGACGATATAAAGAGTTAGGTGGTGCTAAAGAGTACAGTTTTGCATGAGAAGATGCAACCATGTGCTAAGTGTGGAATGCTAATTAATTTAAATAGATGCCATGAGTGTCCTAATTGCGGATATGAGGATGATTGAGGCGCCTTAGTTTATCACAGGAGTGATAATGAGATTAAAACAAGAAATATTAAAAGAGATAGAGGATACAAATATGACGATTGAAAAAATGAGATTAACTGGAGTAAAAGAAGAAGAATTAGATTACTTTATAGGGTGGAATCAAGCCTTAGCTTGGATACTTACTACTGATCAAGTTGAGGCTGATGCATGAAAACAGAAACTAAAAACAAAGCTATATTGGGAGAGTTAATAATAACTATTATGCAAATATATAAATCTAATATAGATAGTCTAACGCCTTATGAAATTATATCACTTATAAACAGTAAAGTTTATTATGCTAAAATCCGTATTGAGCGACATCGGATTTAAGCTCCTTTGAATAACCGCAAGTTAGTCAGTGTAGCATAAGCCTGATTCCTTATATCTCGCTGACTAACATTTTTCTTTCTCTTTTCTTTTTTTCCTATTTGTACATCAGGTAAACCTGCCACAGAGTTATAAAAGTCAGCACCTTTAGCGATAAGAGGTCTTTCCATTCCAAACCATTTTTTTATATATTTAGGATAATATGTTCCAGTCATTAAGCGTTGAACTTGCTCCCAATCCCCTTTAAATACTGCTGGCGCTATTTGCATACCCCATCTAGCCCCTGCAATTGAAAATGTTCTAGCTACATTATAATTCCAATCAGGATCGCCTGGATCAAAGTTTAAATTTCTTAAATCTCTATATTCATCAGGGTTTAATTTTAAAAAATCAAATAATTGCGCATATGACATTAAATCACCTACACCTGGGCCTCCAAGTAAATGTGCCAATAAGCCTTTACCATAAGTCGCATTATAATGTTTGAGCATTTCTTCTTCACTGGCATCAGGATCATTCATAAAATAATCAGCTAAAACTTTTACATCTTGTAATACAGGATCATCTATTAAGCCACTACTTGAGTTTCCAAGTAAACCAGGGATACCCCCAAAATCAAGCCCAAACCCTACAGCTGTAATTAGTGGAATTATTGTATTAACAAAACTAGCTCTTATTATTCGATCTATTGTAGGATTTAATATTTTATTTCCAGAGACAGGATCTATAACAATATGATCACCTATCATTATATCGGTACCACCTTCTTTTATTAAATTATACATCATATCGAAATATGCAAATTTAAAATGTTTAAATTGGCCAAAGACCTTTCCACCTCTAGACTGTAATACTTTTGCCTTTGACCATCTATTATAATCATAATGAATTGTCTTTACCATATTAGCAGCGATATTACCAGAAGCAGCCTCTATTTTATCATAAACCTGTCTATCTGAAATTTCATAAGGTTCTACAATCTTACCTTCAGCAGATTTAGATTTAGCTATCTGACCTCTATGCCATTCCATTTTTTCTTTAGTTGCCTCACCTAAAAAAGCATTAGCAAAGGATGTTTTAAAAGTACTTTCTCTGTTTTTATTCTCAGCCCAAGCCATCATTTTAGCTGGTCCCCAAATTTTACCGAGAGTCTTTTTTATCATAGCAGGGGTAGCATTAGGCATAGCATCAGCTAATTTTTCAGCAGAAGCAAAAGCCCCTAAACCTGAAGCTAAAGCTTGAGTATATGTAGGGTCATTAGATCTAATTAACTCCCCTTTTGCATCTATTTCCATTCCTTTAAATGTTAATATTGTATCTAAGGATCCAGCGGTAGCTGCACTTAAAGAAGCTCCAGCTTGATTCTCCCCTATTTTTAATCCAAATCTACGCATTTGACGAGTCATCATCATTGCATTATTAATATTTTCACCTTTAGCGCTAAGTCTTGATGTTGTAGCATAAAACTCTTTAGCTCTCCTTAAACCTCTTTTTCCAAACCACATCCAATTCTGATATTCCCATAGCCTATTCTTTATACCAGATTTTATTCCCCACCCTAATTTAGCAATATATTCCCAAGCATTGACTACTTGGATAGCTCTATCGAGCTCTGTTATCTCACCTCTATTCTGATTTAAAACAGATTCTTTTAGTTCTTGTAGTACATTTAATTTATATTGAGCATATTCATTTAAAACTCCTCCATTTCTAATCATTTTATGCATCCCAGCTATACTGTCTAAATAAGCCTCAGACACATGAGCTCTGAAATTAGCATTAGATACATCATTTACGTATTTAGGTAGATAAAAAGAAGGATCCATTGTAACCCAATGTTGATGGTCCCCTTTAGGAGTTAATCTATCAGTGATAGTATAAGGTTGTACTGATTTTTCCAGCTGATTTATAAATTCCGTTTTAGTTAGTGGATTTTGTTCAGCTTTTACCCAGTTAGAAGAATTGCTTAATGTAAATTCTTGAATCTTTCTTAAGGAAGAAGCTAACCCTATTACATATTCAGGAGCGAATTTTTTAACCCCTTTTGCTATTACATATTCCCCAGTTTCATAATCATAAACTTTGTATGGCATATTTTTTCTTGACTTATGATCGTAAACCATTAAAGTACCGTCTTTATCTTTAAATATAGAGTTAGAATCTATTTTAGTTTGCACTAATAAAGTATCTATAGCTCCTGTAATTTTATCTAGTATAGGTTTAAAACTAGTAACATCAGCTGTGCTGGCATATTTTAGTATAATCCTTTTAGTTGTTTGAGCTGTATTCAGCAAATCTTTAGCCGTACTAACTCTTAGTATGTTATATTCGTTAACAATACCTCTCTCTAATTCAGTTTCAGGAGTTTTGTTACCTATTAATAGATCATTAAAATCTTTTAGTACTTTACTGGACTTAGTTTCATTTCCATTTCCAGTAGATTGGCCAGTGTAATCCATAAGCTCGGCTAAAGCAATAGCTCTCTGGGTTTTATTAGTAGCCTTAGCAAGATTAGCCTCTAATTTTTTAAATTCAGAAAATTCAGCTTTACTAAAACCCCTATCTCCAAACATTTGAAACATATCATCTAATAGTTTATTTACATGTAGAGATCCTTGGCCTGTTCTTCTCTCACTAAAACTTTGAGCATTCTCAAGGTCTTTATAAAACTTAGCCCCTTCTTTCCATTTATCAAATATACGCTTAGGAAGTTTGAAATAATTAGAAAACTTAGAGCCAGTAACTCCAAAATTACTATCGATATGATTGCTTACGTATTTTTTAAATCTTTTCATATCATATTTATTAACATCCCAATCTTTAGATAATTCTTTCCCTCTGTTTGCGTTTTTCCACATCCAGTTAACAAGGCCAACAAGTTCTTTTCTATTAGATGGATCCTTCATAGGACCTATAAAATCTATAACCTTTTTATTTTTTTCCAATTCAGCTGTAATTTCTACTATACCTCTTTTGAAATCATCAGATGTTGAATTTCTACCTGTACATATATTTGCAAACATATTTCTCCTTAATAATGACAGTTAAATAGCTGTTCTTTTATTGATTCTGCAGCTGTTTTATTTTTTAAGTTCTCAGAGCCAAGTCTACCAGCTTCACTAAAAGTTACTCCCGTAGATTCAAATATTCCATTAACTCCCACTGATTTCTTTTCAGAGCCTCTCCATAACCTATTATGGATTATATGAGCCTGATTTGATTCAGATAATGGTTTATTATTCATCACAGTTGTAAGTCGGTAAACCTCAATAGGATTTAAAATATTTTCACCAGTTAAATATCCAGTCATAATCTCTCTAGCATGTTCATTTAACCCATCGGCTGTTAAAAATTCAGGCTTATTTCTTCCAGGAGCAATTCTATTCTTCCCTAAAATAGGACTTCTAGCCTCTTCAAATGATTCAAAATTAACAAAATTACCAGCCTTAAATTCCTTACGAGCTCTTTCATTAAATTCTATAGCCCAGCCTTTTTTACTTTCTGTAAGAACATGTTTACTCCACTCTTCACCTAAAGCTCTGCTTATTTCTGGAAACGTACCATTCCTAGCTTTATCTAAGAATCCTATAGCTGTTATTTCATTGCCGTTCTTTTTAAAAGCTACACTTTTAATCATATCTGTATTATTAATACTCCATATACCCCATGTATTTTTTTCAACATTAGGAGCCAGCATGTATCTTAAAAACTGCAGAGCTGAATCTGAGCCTCTATTTTTAAGTAGGCCTGTCACTTCGTTTAAAACATCATAAGTCATAGCCTCATACATTGAAGCCTTAGAGTCTTTAGATTGAAATTCACTACTTGTTGTAAACTTTTTTCGTGTGTCTTTTGAGGCTTGTATAAAATTTATATATCTTCCATAAATATATTGCGCTTCTTGAGCAGATAAGGATTTTAATCTACCAGCAAATGCACGAGATTGACCTCTAAATATTTTCTGTTCACCACTATTCATTGCTACATATTCAGTAGGGTTCTCTATAACTATATCCCCTTCCTTGACTTCATATTTTTTCCCTTCCTTATATTTAATAGTGTTAGATGGTTTCTTTGTAGTCTTGTCAAATTTAATTACATGAACTGGGCCATTATAGGCTGTCCTTGTACCAGCAAATCTAACTATATCCTGACTAGTTGGTTTTTCTTGATCATATAACATTTTTGTATGAAAATAATTACTAGCTTCAATATATAACTTATTTAGTCTAGCTTGTAAAGCTTCTAGTTTTTTATATTGAGAAGTCTCTTTTTTCTTAAAATTCTCAAATTCCACCATTCTATCGCCAACCTTCTCTAGGTCATATTTAATTCTAGATACAGTCATATGTAGATTCTCACTACTTTTTATTTCATTTATTGCCTGAGTATATGCATAACCATCTCCTGATTTTGTAGCCTTATCATAAACATAAGCTAATACACCTGAAGAAGCAGGGGTACTATTATAACCTATTAAACTTTTCTCTGCAGCCTCCATAGATTTTAAACCCTGTATTAGAGGATGATTAGATTCTCCATACTCAGTGCCGCTATATACCTTATTACCAATCCAATTTAATATATTTTCAGATAATCCAGCATATGCATTTTCTACCCATTCCTTTTTTTCAAAATCCCAACGTCCACCACTATTCTTTATCTTGTATTTAATTTTATTATAAGCCTTAACTAAGTCATGTCTTGTCATAGGAATAGAAGACCCATCACTTAATGTTTCTGTTCTATTAGCTAAATTAAACAGACTATTTAAAGGTTTTATTATATTATTAGTAATATGCATTCTGGCATCTCTCGCAGCCTGATCACTACTCCATCCGACAACCTTATCTTTCCTGAGCAGCTGTAAAATAGGTAGAACATTCCCATCATTTGATCCAAACCAAACTAAACCTTCAAGATCGATACCATTTAAGTTTTGCTGCGTTTTATATATATCAATAGTAGATTTTATCATACGTTTCATATACTGAGTTGTGCTAATTAAATCAGACCCCGCAGCTAAACGTATATTATATAAGTCATTCCCGCTTTTAAATGACATTAAATTCGTTGTGTTGTAACCCACCCCTACTTCTGCTGATCTACCACCCTTTTCAGCGGACATTTCCATCTGAATATCCATATCCCTTGCTTCTCTAGGCCAATACTTACCTTTACTACTCTTTCCTGTCATTTGATATAGCAAACTCATTGTGTTCATATTTCTAATCAGCGGGGCTCTTTTTCTCTCTATAACAGCTAAGGCAGCAGCGTAATCTTTAATCCCGTCGCTAGAAAATACAAACTCTTTCAGCATTTCTTCGGCAAAACTTTCAGAAGCTGGAGACTCAAAACCTTGAAGGTCATATATATCTTCCATAGCTCTTGAGCTTAAGTTAGTAAAATTTGCAGATTTATCTAAGTCAAAATCTGCATCTTGAGGTTCTAATACATCCATAAAATTCATTTCAGACACAGGCCCTTTCGTTTCGCCCATAATCTTTTCAATCTTAGTAATAACTCTATCATTTACACCTGCCATAGGAGTTCTAACATTTACTTCAGAGAAATAAACACCTTGGTAATGATTCCCATTTTCACCGAGCAATGTATGGTCATATTCCCGCTCTCTAGTAAAATCTTCTCCTTTAACGCCTTTTAAAAATTCTAAACTTCCTCTTTTTGTCAGTAATACATCATTTGATCCTTTCGGTGAAGAGGCACCTGCAAGTCTATTATTCATTATTAGACGCATTGCCCCAGGAGTGTTTAAAGCAGGAATAGATTCTCCAAATGCTAATTCTATAATAGCGTCATTAAAAGATCCAATGTTTCTTTTAGAAAGATTCTTCTGTATAGTTCTAAAATCTTCCAATATAATTTTTTTAGCCTTATCTATATTTCCTTGCAAAGGCATTCCAGTCTCTTTATACATTCGAGGGTCGTTAATACCCTTTATTGTACCATTTGTTAAAACTAAGAGCTCTATGCCTCTTTTTAAATTAGTTTTATCAGACAAAGCTTTTCCTACTCGGAAGATCATATGATGGCCATTATCGCCTCCCCCTAATTGCCCGTCTATAGAAGTTGTACCAGCCTGAAAATTCATACCAGAACCTCCAAATCTAAGTTTACTTGCTCTCTCTATTTGCGGAATGGATAAATCTGACCCTGGAACCATAACTGGATACCTTCCAAAACCTGTTTGTGCTGTTGTGAAATTTCTATTTCCTAAATATTCTGATACTACTATTTTATCAAGTTGAGCTAACATATTAGAGAAAAGAGGTATGCCTCCTGATGTAACAGCCCAATCTAATCCTATTAATTCAGTCATAGAATTTCCATCTTGAGCGCCTATATTTCTTAAATGATCAGCTAATTTTATAGAGTATAATGGATTATTTTTTAAATTATTTATATGACTATTCATAGTAGAGACGTTACCCTGAGTCCCCATTTGAGTAGAGATACTATTAACAGCTCCATCAGATAACCAGTTATACATACCTGTAGTAACAGTAGCATTATGCTCTGAAGCTGTAGACTTTATAAATATGTTATTTCTATCAAGTTCTACAATTGGTATTGATTTAATATCTGCATCACTTAATTTTGTTATATGTTCTATTAGACTATGATCCCAGGCCTCATTAGCATTATTTTTAGCCAAATCAACCATGTTCTCTGATACATCCCATGAAGGCCTTTTATACTCTTCTCCAAAACCTGTTTTATTTTGATTTAATTTACTAGAGCTTTCAAATGATATTGCATCTACACCTAATCTTTCCATAACCTTATCAAACACAGGATTATAGGTATATGCAGTCTTAGCTATATATACAGATACTTCTCCAGTTTGTGAGTTTATCTTTGTCTGAAAAGCTATAGGCTTAACAGCATTATTAAATCCTATTATATTGCCCGCTTTATTAGTAATAAACATATCCTCGCTAGCACCTTGACCTACTAAAGTTGAAATCATTTCTTTTAAGCTTATAAATTTAGCTCCATTAGTAACGGAAGCCTTTACACTTTCCAGCTTTTCTGTCATCTGGTCAGCAGCTTCGTTTATTCTTGATTCATTAACACTTCCATCATTATTACGATACCCATCTCTCTCAGCTAATAACATCTCTCGATACAAAGCTTTTGCTCTTGTATGTGAGTCGAAGAATATTTCTCCATTACCACTTTCATCGTATATATCTAGAATGCGTTGAGTTGGTCTATCTTTCCTATGCTGTAAAGCGATACCTAAAGCTTTACTACTAACCTCAGGTAAGTTATCCTTTTGAGCGTCAAAAAAGGCCTGAGTGAAGTCATATAATTTATCACTTAGTGGCATTCCTGTTCTTGGAGCATCTAGCTTTAAGTATTTTAGCAACTTTAATGTGGCAGGGGTATCGCCAGCCCCTCGATCCATTATCAGTTCTCTAGTCTTATGAGCTCCAGATCTTAAAACTCTAGTAAGTAATACTAACTCTTGTACATGGTTAACTTCAGAGTTTTCATGAGTAGATTTCAAACCATTTAAGTAATCATTTACCATATCAATAGCTTCAGCTTTATTGATAGTTCTTGCCCCACTTCCATCTTTAGCAGGCATACTTGCAGATATAACAGCAGTAAGATCAGCTCTTAAAGATCCAGGCTCATTACTTGAACGTTCCCATGCGCCTATTATTTTATCAAAGGCTGAACTATGTACCATAATGCCAGTCTTCTCATCTAATTGAACATGTGAAAATACTGACCTTGTAGATTGATCACTTAGAATAAGGGCTTTATATTTGTCCATTAATGATTGTTCAGTAGGACTTAATAGCTTATGAGTAGTTAATTCAACATCAATTCCCTGACCTGACTTAGTTATTATATCATTTATCATCTCAAGAGTGAAAAAAGATCTAGCTTTTCCATCAACTACGCCTGTACCAGAAAGAAGAGAAATAGCATGAGGTTCATTTTCTAAGCCAAAATCAGTAATCATTGAATTTATACTCTTATCCCATCGAGATATTGAGCTTTCTTTTATATGGAATGTTCCATCTCTAAATTCCATAGTTGGTATTTTTTTAGAGTTTAGACCTCTAGATAATAAAGCAAATGTATCTCTTACAAATAATTTATAGTCCCCAGTTGCAGGATTACTTTCAATGAGAACCCTTTGTGATTCCATCATTGGAGAAACAACTGAGTTCATAAAACTCTCCAATGTAAAACCTTCCACTTTTCCTGACTCTGATTGAACCAGCTGGTCTAACATATCATTGACTTTTATATTCCCTACCGCTTTTTTTAATTTACCTAAAGCTTCATTAGTCAAACCCTTAAAAGCGTCAGGCATAGAATCTTTAATAAGCTCCAAAGATTGACCTTTTAAAATACTAACAAAAGCATCATTAAGCCCCCATCTAGATTTATATTTAGCGTCAGATATTGAAACGGTATTAGCATGAGGTCTAGCTGTTCTATCCATAGAGAAGGCAGTTTGATTTGATATATCTTCTATAAATGAGTTTAACTCATCCTCTGAGCCTAAAAAGATATGCTTAGAATAATCTTCTTTAACCTTACTCATAATATCATTAATTTTCTCTCTTATCTTTTCAATACTTGCAGATGATTTTATAGAGAGATTTTCTCTTATTTCATTTCTTACCTCAGCTATTTTTTCATGTTGCCCAGCTAAAATTCTCAAACCAGCAGCATCATTTGTTTCTTGATAATATTTAAATCTATTTACAAAAGTAGAATAATCATCAAATAAGGAGTTAAAAGACTCTCTTAATTTACTATCAGCTGCACTTAACTCGCCTTTTGTTATATCTTGATATATATCAAGAGAAGTTCTTGCATTATCTAACCCAAGTTTACCTTGAGATATATCTCCAACTACAGCATTAAAATTTTCAGCTATATTAGCGTCTAACATATTGGTAATTTCTATAATCTCTTGTTTGACTTCATTTAATGAAAATCTATCGCTATTAATACCAATACGATCACCTGCAAATTCAATTCTCCCTCCACCACGTAAAGCTTTAATTATAGGCTTTTGAAATAAGTTCTCATATTGATCTATAACTTGACTGATTGTTTTTACATCGGAGCCGTCAAGAGATCCATCAGATAATAGTTCTCGAAGTCTCTCAGCTTTTATTATGATTATCCTGTCTTTTAATTTAGTTCCTATTTTAGAGTTGCCATCCATTATATTTGATAATGCTCTTTTTATAGGGACACTTATATTAGTATCAGAAGTTAGCCTATCGATAAATTCAACATTCATAGAATTTTTAAGCTCCGATACTCTAGCAGTATTTTCTAATAAATCTCCAAACTCTCTATTAAATTCCTCCCGTAAAGACTCAATCTTAGGTACTGAAACTTTAACCTTACCTTTTGTAGCCTTAAAGGTATTAAAACCTGAAACTATATCAGAGATACTTTTAGCAAATATAGCTCCTTCAGGTGAAAGTGTGCTTTTTCCGTCAGCCTCAACCTCTATTTCTACAGCGCCTCCCATGAAGTTTCTAAGCTTCCCTTTAATCGTGTCAATATCCTGGCTCTCGCCCTCTCCAGCGAATAATTCAAAAGCCCTACTATGTCTTTTATGATCAAAATTTGTTTGTATTCCATTCCATATAGAGGCGCTATTTAATATATTGCTATCTAGGTATTCTCCAGGTTTTACACCTGTATATGACTCTTCTCTCCATCTAGCATTACTTGCACCTTTTTCACCTAATGCATATGCATGCATGCTTTCAGTGTGAATATCATAGGCCTTTTTAAAATTACTAGCATGGTCAGCTGTAATAGTATGTCCTTCATAACCACCTTTACTTTCAGCAACCTTAATAAGGCCGGAGTTCATTCCTTTATTAATAGCGCCTGTAAGCACTTCTCTCTCTAAATAGAAATCCCCGTCGACTCCACTAATTTCACTAATAACCTCTTCATAGTTTCTAGGTAATGCCAATTTTCCATCAGCACCTATTTCAACATTTAGTCCTAAGGCTTTCATTGAATCTTGGATGTAGCGCATATGCTGGTCTTTTAATTGTTCCGCAACTCTTATAGATCCATTTCTTAAGGTCTTCTTCACAATAGTAGCTACATTGTTAACTCGTAAGGTTTTACCACCAACTTCCTTAGATGTAATTGATTCTAAGAAATTCACAGCTTCAGATTCATTCATTAAGGATAATACAGTATTTCTTTTTCTTATAACAGGGTTAAGTATAGATTCTATTTCCTGAGCTATCATTAATTTACTATCTAATACTGAAGCCTCATCATGCTTACCTTCAGCCTTTAATGCTCTAACTTTTTCAGCTATTTTGCTAGCCCACGGCATATATAAGTCTTGGATACCCCCTGAATCTACTATTTCAATATTTCTTTCTAATCTTTTAGCATTACTTTGCAGAGTTGTTTTATTCTGGTCAAATACATCATTAATATGTACTAATCCTTCATCCATCTCTAAAGACTGTCTTATAACACTATCTTTTATAACTTCTGATAAGCTTGGATTAAGTTGAGCTAACGCTTCAAGATATTTCCCACTAGCTCCCATTTCCTTCATAGCATTTAATAGTTTGAGAGTTTCTCCTGACTCTCCAGTTTTTAAACCTTTTTCGTCAAAGAAGTTTATTTGACGTCTATAAGCAGGTTCATCTACCCCTGTTTTAAACCCAACTCGTCTTCTTTTCATATATAACATACCTACAAAATGATCAACAGATGCTTGGGACCAAGGATAATCTTCTGTGCCTATTTCTCCATCATCATATCGCTGTAAATATCCAGCCCAGTTCATCAATAAAGATCCAACTGTAGCTCTAAAGAACGAGTCTTTACCATCTTTAGCTATTTCTCCTATCATTCTTTTTACAAAAGATCCAGAAATATCATTTTTTACAATCTTTAAGATTTCATCAACACCCTGTACTAATTGTTTTGTTTTTTTACCTTCATCTAACATTTCTTGTGTAATACTAGTCTTAAAAATCTTACCTGCGTCGTCACGTAAAGCGTAAAACATAGTTCTAGTTGCGGCTAATTTCTTATCCCAAGACAGTTTATTTAAGTTTCTAAATCTAACCTTTGCAGCCAACCCTATAGATTTTAAATCAGCAACCATGCCACTTTTCCCAAACGCAACATCCTTTCCACCAGGAAGACCTCTTACAGCTGCAAATAATCCACCCATAGTCATACCATGCATAGCTCTATCACTAATACTTTTTCTTTCCCACCGCTTCTCGTCCATATTATTATAATTAGCGAAAAGATCACCAGCTTCTCCAGTTAGTACATCAAAGGCAGCTAATGTCAATCCTTCGTGAACAGCAGCCACTAAATATTGCCCTATAGCCTCACCTTTAAAAGCTTTACCTAACGCTGTATGAGCATATTGCAAAGCTAATTCTTTATCTATATTTTTAGGCCCATATTTAGATATAGTTGTAACAATATTTTTCACTAAATCCTTTGGTAAATCAGCCCTACCTGTAATCTTTATAAGTTTTTCAGTAATAGCTTTTGTAGTAGCTACCCCAATTGCCTCATGAGAGGCAGGGTTCATCATTATAGTATTTATTTTCCCACTTCTACCCCACCAGTGTCTGGCATTTCCCCAAACACCACCTGGCCCAGCTTCATTTTTTACAGCTTTAATCGCTGTATCTGACGCTTTTGTTATAATTTTATGTCCAAACCCGACAACATCATCTATTTCTCTTTTAGATATTTGTTTTAATGTAGATTTACCAAGTAATTCTGTAACCTCTTCAATTGCCTGTTTTTTTAATTTTGAACCTTGCCATTTTACAAGGCCTTTAGCTGCTGTTCTTAATAATGGTTTACCAACTAACCCTGCAATTTTTCCTGCGGCTCCGAATCCAGTAAATACACCGAGTGTTGTCCCTACTAAATAACCAGCTCTTCCAGCCCAACTTTCATCTTTCCACTCTTGAGACCCAAATTCTTCAGCTAAATTCTCAGTTTGCATTCCCCATACATTAATTCCACCTTCTTTTGTCTGAGAGACTATATCTATTAATGTTGGAACTATAAATGTCTCCATTCCTCCCCAAATAAGATTTCCAGCAAAATCAGTAATTGCATAGTTATCAGGATGAAAACCTTCAGTAGCCTTTATACTGCTAGTAGTAGGGGTAGTAGTAGTTGGTTCGGATAAACTACGTAATTCTTTTAATATATCAGCTTGATTTAATCGTTTTGCCATTAGGATAACCCTTTCGTATCGCTACCAATCTTTTTTAAATAATATATTTTTTGAGGTATAGACATATTTTGAAACTCTTCAGGAGCATATTTTGACCAGTTATGCAAAGCTGCGTCTAGAGATTCTAATTTGTCTGGAGATGCCGCTTTAGAAAATAAATCATATTGGATTTCTATTTCTTCAAGAGAATTTAATTGTAAAAATTTCTTTAATTCGACATCTTTTATAACTATATGAGGGGTTAAATACCATATCTCTCGTTTTATTTTTTTATGATCTATATTGTAATTCAAATTATCTTTTTCAGCTAGTGGGTCTTTTAATAAATTTTCTAATTCAAAATATCTATCCACTATATCTGATCTATTTTTATAATCAGATATATGTTTACCTCCTTTTATAAAATGTTGTGTTGCAGCAAGTTTCCTAACTCTCGCATTTTCTTTTTTTGTTTTTTCTATAAAGTTCTTAACACCGCCAGTAACAGAATTAAAAACTGAAGTTATGCCACCATAAATATCTTCATCTGTCACATTAAACTTTTCATCAAGTTTATTTAAAGCTTCTATTACAGTATTTTTAGTAGAGGTAGAAGTATCTGCAATTGAATTATTATTAATATTGTCAAGGTCAATTGTTATTTGATTTGTATGGCTAATTGGTCTTGCGTCGTTTACTTGTGGATTTGCGGCGTAGAGAGCTTCAAGTCCAAATAAATCTCCTGAAGATTGAGAATCATGCAATATCTTTGTATTATCTTGAATATTACCCCACCATGATTCACTCCAGCCTTCATTATCTACATTTATATTATTATCTATTTTAAGCGGGTCCGAAGAAAGTGGTTTCACCGGAGGTGGTTGGTAGTAGTTAAATTTAGGGTCGAAATCTGTTAACAATGTCGATGTATAATCTAAGTCGCCTATATCATCTAATTGAATATGAAGCAACTCAGCCGTATAATTATCATACTTATTAATAGCCTCTTTTATTTTATTAAACCCATTTAGACCCATAAAACCTAATTGATTGTAAATATCTTCATTAAGTTGCCCAGCTTCATCTTTCGGGGTGTAAGCAGACATTATAGATATTAATGATTCGGTAGCTTGGATTATACCTCCAAAGTTTACCCCCACCTTATTATCTTTTGAACTTTCCCATATACTAAACCCATCTACAAGTTGTACAGATGCGTTTAATAATTGCTCATAAATTATCTCTCTCTGATTAACCGCATTTTTCTCTGTACTTGTATTAGTTAATATATCCTTAATTTTATCTGGTAAGAATTGAGCTAATATGCCAATCTTAGTGTTAGTTAATAATGCCTTTGCATTTAAATCCTCTTCACTGCCTTCTACCCATTTCTCTTTCTCTGTTGTTGCATGATATGCAAGAGCTGCATTTTTTATAGGATTTATCACAGGATATAACGTGTTAGCTACTTTTGCAGTTATGTCTAATAATGTAGTACCTAAGTTCGCTATATCTTTTTCTAATAAAGCTTCGTTTCCATAACCATTTTCATAATCTATCATAGACTTATTAGCTGTATTGACAGCTTTATCAGTTACAATCATCGCAGATATAGCATCAAAGGCGGCTTCAGTAGGTTTGAATACTGTATTCTCATACTCCCCCATCTGTAAACTTTCAAATTCATTTGTCAATGCTATTCTTAAATCATCTTTAGAAACAGTTCTTGGATCTCCATCAAAAGATGCAGTATTTGTATTAAGCACAGCTGTGCCCATAGCTCTATAGGTATTTGCACTCTTTATAGCATGAGTGTACTTCTTTGATTGTGTTTTAAGCTGGTCCTCTAATATCTCAACTTCCGAACCTAATTGCTCTAATATAGGTGTATTTATATCTCCTAATATAGTTCCAGCATTTCCAGATGCATAAGTTCCAGCTTTATCTAATTCTTCTAATGCATATCTAGAATAATCATCGCCAAATTGTAATTGTTCTATACTACTCTGTTTTTTATCTAATTGAGTTCTCAATCTATTCATTTTATCAAATTGAAGTTGAATAAGAGTATTTTGCTCTTGAGTGCTTTTTTCAATTTGCATTTTAAATATATCTTTAGCAAATTTTCTATCCCTATCCCTATCTATCTCTTGAGATAAGAGTATATCATTTAACCCTTGTAGTAAGTCTGATCCCCTTGTAGCCATGTTAACCCCATTTTTCCATTGTTCCACCAATATTACTTCCAAACATCTGCTCTACCATAGAGTCTTGTCCTCGTAAAGTTTTTAATTCATCCTCTACTGAAGCTATTTCGTATCCTATTGATTCTATCTCATCCCTTCCAGACTTACCAAGTGTCTCTATCTCACTCGTTACAGCTACATTGGTTTTTTTATTCTGTTCCTTAACATTAGTTGCAATTATTTCAGAAGCATCTGCCAGCACAGTATTTGTAGCCCCAACCTCTAATCCTTTTGTACTTCTATTAACTTTATTAATAGCACTCTCAGCATTTTCAAAAGCCATAGATGAAGCCTCTGTGGTGGTATTTAAGGCAGTAGTAGCATTATCTAATGCATTTTGAGCATCAGCTCCAACTCCTTCTATAGCTTGTTGTTGAGAATTAGCTAATACATCTATACCATCTTCTAATTTGCCTATCTGTTTTTTAACACCTTTTGCTTTTTGAGCTGATCCATACATCCAATCAGCAGCCATTAATCCAACCCCTAATAGGGGATTTACAGCAAAAGCAGCAGTTGTAGCTAGATCCATAAAACCTCCTCCAGAACCTTGACCTCCTTTAAGTGAGTCACCTCCTGCATCCCAATTAAAATCAGTCCATGAACCTGGGGTAGTTTGTTGAGATTTTTTACCGTCCTTATCTTTTTTAGGTAGCCCAGCTATCTTATCTACTATTTCTTGTCCTCTAGGGTGATTATCATATAAATCTTTTTCAATAGCATTTACCTTTACTAATGTCCCATCTTTTCTTCTAGTAATTTCCGTATCTACTAATTTACCATTTTTATCTCTTGGCAATTTATGTATTAAAGATAAAGTTGAGAACTTTGCCATTTTTTTTGCATCAGATAAACTTACAGATTGAGTATCATACACTTTCCCATCATACTTATATGTTAAGTCTTCACCAAATAATCCTTTTAAATTATTGCTTTTCATCCATCTTCGCATATCCTCTTTGCTTTTAAAAACCCCTTCATCAATTTTTTCACTTAAATCTTGCCATTGATCTTCATTAAGCATATCAAAGGTTGCATTAGTACCTCCAAAATATTGATCTACTATATATTCCTTACCTATCGTAGCATTAGTATTATCATTATTATCTACAACAGTAGCAGGAGATACAGTCTTTGTAATGGTTTTTTTGTTGCCTTTAGTTCTTGCATAGTAACGCTGCCTTGTAGCTTGAAAATCAATTTGGTTATCCTTGCCAATTGCCCAGTCACTATCTTCTATTCCAGGGAGATTGTCTATTCTCGATTGATGTTTATCTTTATAAGCTCTAATTAAGTCCGATTTGTGAAGTTTATTTAATGCTGTCCCAACATCACTTTGATTATCTTCAGTATATAATTGAGGGTATTTTAACTGTTTAGGATTTGCTTTTATTTTATCAAATATTACCTTAGGGTCAGTTCCTCCTAATATAAAAAGTCTAGCTGCATCCATTTCTTCATATGATAAAGAAAAGCCCTCAGTATCCCCTTCTTTATTTTTCCTAGTCCCTGTAATTACAGGTTTTAAATCTTTTTTAAATGGTGAAAAATAATCCTCTCCTTCTTCTAATCCGAAATTATAGCCTTCAATATTTTTTGCAAAATCTAATATTTTAGCTTTCTCTTCTTTTTTACGATCGCTAGTTGTTTTTAGAGCTGCTAAATTTTGAATCATTAATAGGTTTTCAGACATAGTATCTATATCAAATTTTGTTCTTTTCTTTATTTCACTATTATCTCTATAGTAGTTTGATTGAGATTCCCAATTGCTATATTTACCCATAACTACTCCTTATCTTCACTTAAAGGGGTGTAATACTTCTGCCCATCTACTTGTGTAGTTTTATATAATTTAGTTCCTTCTTTGATTATAACTTCTGGCCCTCCACCTCTAGGGTTATCATCAACTACAGATACTACTGTTTTTAATTGACCTGTATGCAAAGCAGCTCTTTCAGATTTTGTTCTCATTATTTTACCGTCTTTTCTCTGTAAATTAAAGTTATATCTTCTATTATCATATCAGCTCCAGGGCCGTCTGTTCCTGTATAAGAGCTACTTTCTCCTGTATTATAATGGTCGTATATCCTTAAAGCAATAGCAGTTCCCTGTTTCCCTACCGTGGCATCATTTATAATTAAATCCACAGTCCCATTAACGATACTGGCCCCTGCAATTTGCCCAGAAGCAGAACTTTCTTCTCGTCCATAATTTGCTTGAGCAGAATTTGTGTTTAAATTTTCACCTATAATCCTATAATCCCATTTTAAATATCTAGCGTTAATAACTCGTACTTTAAACTTATAAAATCTTTTTCTTCTTCCAGGACTACCGCAGTCTATAAAGCCTGTGTATAATCTAAAATCTATATTTGGAGTACTGCTTGAATTTATTCCATCTGTAATATCCCCCCATGTTCCTCCTGTAGCTGTTTCTCCTAATACTAATAATTCATTATCAAAAGGGGCATCATTAGCATTATTTGCAAAAGAAAAATAATATGTAAATGAACTATCATCTGCAGTTACTGAATTAGTGTTTGGTCTAGAGAGGCCTTGAGGTAATGCAAATTTATTACACCAACTATTAGATCTAAAGCTATACATATATCCATAAGAATCACCTCTCCATATTATTAATAGTTTCTTAGGGTGAAAATAAGAAATAGCGTAAGAATCTCCCCACGAATAGTTACTCATTTTTTCATCTGTAAGAGTAGTCATCTTTTGACCATCGAAGTAATGCACGCCATTTCCATTGACAAAAGCTAGCCCTTCAGCTATTTTTATTACTTTTCTAGCGTCTCTTACTCCATAACCGTCCATCGTGGCCTCTAAAAATTCAATATCTTGAGCAACATTAATTATAACTAATCTTGTTTTTGTAAAGACAAACAATCTGTCTCCACTAGTTTCCATAACTTTTATTTCTGTACCACCTAATTCAATATCGATAAAACTTTTATCTGAGAACCCCGCAGGTTTATTTATAGGAGCTTTTAATATTTTAGAAGTATCAAAAGCGCTAGCATTGGTAGGTTGTTTTATATTACCTATATATACTTGCCTGCCCACTACAGCTGAAGCTTTCCATAAAGCATTTAATTCTGAAGTATCAGATGGGTACCCAGCTTCAATATCATAAGTAGAGGTTAAAGGAGGAACGTCAAATGTTCCAGATGCATAATCTTCATTATCCCCGAAGTCTGCTAAAACATCTACCGACAGATCATTAGCAAAGGTTATAAAAAGAGGATCAGAGGCATAACTTGAGCTTGGTTTATATTTAGCTAATAACATTTTACTGCCTATCTCAACCCCATCATCATCAATCTCTTGGTAATAAAAATTACCAAACATATACTTTACATCTTGAGCTGCATCCCCTTTCCAAACCTGAAGTATCATTTTTTCAGAGCAACATTCAATTGTAGCGTCTTCAGTTACACCTGTAAAATCATTCTGTACATACTCTCTTGTCAATCCTTCTACCTTATTGTAAGTAAAACTTTGGCTTATCTTTAATTTTTTACCATTCCAACCAATCCCTACTCTTGCTTTTATAAAGGCAAATTCTTTACAACTCCACACTTTTCTATTATCACCATCACTATGGCCATCTCCAACAGGGATATTAGCTGAATGAGTAGCACCCATCCCTATACGCCTTATATCCCCAGAGTTATAAGAGGACCCAACATGAAAATCTGAACCTTCAGGGATAATAATTCTTTGATAATCATCAACGCAGCCAGCTTTTACTAGGTCAGCAGTTGAAATAAACCATATTTTTGAATAAGCATCTAAAGTTGTCTCTGGTGGAAGCCAAAGTTCTTGATCTTCGCCTTGAGCATCAGCCCATATATATATACCATTTAAATTTATAGTCGTATGAAGCTTTATCTCAATAGCTATATCCTTCCCATCAATATTAGGAAAGCTGTGTCCAAAATAACCATCAACATAAGTGGATGAGGAAAGTTTTGTCTGCCCTCCCCTAAAAACTATATGATTCTGATCATCAGATTCAGTACTAGTCTCACTTCCAACAGTACGATAACCCACTATACGATCAGCTGTATCTACGCTTACAGAATTTAC
>Ga0098061_1000176_pt1 | contig 27812 bp, 40 predicted proteins | sample 22_taG_FD_92579 | JGI IMG/M metagenome (GOLD analysis project Ga0098061, IMG submission 92579) | Marine viral communities from the Subarctic Pacific Ocean - 22_ETSP_OMZ_AT15343 metaG | ecosystem: Environmental > Aquatic > Marine > Oceanic | place: Subarctic Pacific Ocean | collected 2015-01-20
GTTTTGTAACCAGAGCCAGTGAAAACAAATACCTTATCTACATTTGCTGGAATAACATTATAACATATTCTACAATACCCTTCCCTATGTAGTTTTCTATGAGAAACATGTGTACTCAAGATTTTTGGATTTGCATTACTTACATTCATTATGGTTGCTCTTTTTGTTGTGAATAAATCTCTTCAAGTTTTTCATCTAAGAAATCTTGAAGTAATTGTACTAGAGAAAACTCCTCTACAGTCTTTGTAGTATCAATATCTCTGTCTATTAAAAATTCTGATGGTGTTAAATTTTTCACCTCTTTCTAAGTTTAAAATAAAATTCAATATCCTGCTGTGCAGGCAATGTTCCTCCGTGATATGGGAAGAGGTTAACCCCCTCTATCCCAGATAGATACACTATGTTTTCCTTTCTTGATTACTAATCTTAAGTCTTTCATTCTTCTTTACTCATCTTTGTTTAAACTTCCATCTTTGTCTTAATAATACATCTTTAAAACATTTTGTAAACTCTTCTTTTATATCCTTTACTACGGTATCGGTACCATAAATCATAACATCCTTTTTAATTTTATCTTTCCAACGGTAATTACAAGGATAACTATAAAGCAGATAATTTTCCATTTCTTCTTTTGTGAAGTTTAGTTCTATTTTATATTCTCTTTTACTCATCTTTGTTTTTTTTTAGCAGTATTGTTTAATCTGTGAGTTGTTGTCATACCATACAACTTCCTTTCTTTATCAGAAAGATTCATAGGTATTTCCCACTCTCTTAGTTTCTTCTTACTCATCTTTGTTTTTTTTTAACTATTTCAATTAATTTTCTTAGACAAGCAAGTTCTGCTTCTTCATAAGCATTATAATATTCTGCCCAACCTCTTGGATTTAAAGATTCTCCCCAAACAAAAGCTGAATACTTTTTAATCCTTCCTTTACCAACTACTTCAGGAGGTGTGCGAGAGACAGAATATTCTAACCCATACTTCTCCCTAAACCATCTAAAAGCTTGCTGATAAAGAGGTGCAGCATATTTAGGATAGTATTTGTGTCCAGATTTATAAGTTACATTCCCTCCTGAGAACATAAATCTATCCTCTATATAAATAGCTACACAAGGATAGTCAAACCCCAACTCCTTCAGAGCTAAGGCTTGTTCATAAGGTATGAATTCTCTATTCATAATCAATTCCCTCTACTTTCATCACTCTTCATTTCAGCTTCTGCTTCTTCTAAAGAGTATTGTTCTTCAATAGTGAGCTCCCTATATCCACTACCACCACAATCATCACACTCATAAGGAGATGCATGCTCTCCACATGCAGTACAGAAATCACTGTCAGGCCAACCTGGGGGATAAAAGTTGGCTGTACAGCAATCTGTCTCTAGTAAGTGACCATTCCCCTGACAGGTGCTACATGTAAATACCTTTTCCATTTTTTTTAAGTTTTATTTGGTTTAATTAAAAAGTTGCTCTTCCATACAAAAATAGTGAAAATAATACATTAGAATTATTTGTCAAGTCTTATACCAACCATAACTGGAAACCTAGGCAATCCATCATCAGTCCACTCAAAGAATCTAATCTCTGCTGTCTTTCCAATATAATCATCTTTGTTAGTTAAAAACTCTTCTCTCTCCTTGTGAGAGTACTTCATACCTGCTCTAAAAATCTTCTCTGTAAAGCCACTCATCTTATGATTAAGATACTTTAATACAGGGACTCCCCAATTAGGTCTTTGCTCTGCAGGCTCAATATCTATAATCTCACATGCTATGTCAAAAAAGTCCTTATATTTAAGCAAGTTAGAGCTCCTACCACTAACCTTATAAGGAGCATCTCCATGTCTTATTATGGTTCCCTCATAACCAGCTGCAAGATTCTGCTGATGATACTTCTTAAGATGCTTTTCATCTTCAAGTACAAAGGTTGGAACAAGCAGTATATTGCTACACTCCTTAACAGCATCTCTAAGCATAATATGTCTTTTATCAAAACTCTTGTCTGATACCAGATCATATACATGATATTTGATAGATATTGTTTCATCTCTTACTTTTTTAATAAGCTTCATATTATCTTGAAAACTTAGCCCATGAGCATAGAGCTCACCATCTAGGTGTAAGTTAATGCTCTTTACTTCCTCTAAGATGTGAGTTAGAGTGGAGATAACCTTCCCATCTCTGGATATAAGAGAATCATCACCCAGGCACCTCATGCCATCTAGCTTAGGTTGACCATACACTATGCCTCCCCAATCAATCTTCTTAGATTCACTATCATAGCTCTTAGCTAGCATAGGAAGTATTACTTGTGTAGTCTGTGCTTCTAACACACTATCAAAATACCCTGTAGACATCTTGTTAGTAATCTTAGCTTTAGCCTCCAATAAAGCCTGTTGTTCAGGAGAAGTCTCATTACTTCTACCTATGTTCTTACCTTTGCAAACCTTCTCATGTGTAACCTTCTCTCCAGTTAATAATCCACTCTCTTGGTAAAGAGTAGAGCCCTTCACATAAACATGAAGAACTCTTACTCTATCCTTTGTATCTGTCTTGTAAATACTTTTACTGTAATTCATTTAAGTCACTTATATTTTTTAAACCAACCTTCACTTTAAACTGCTCTGATAATTTATCTATCAGCTCTTGTGAAGTAACTATAGTACCACTGTCCTCTTTCCATTCCCACTTCATATCATTCACAGGGTCTCTTGATTCTGATTTCATATCTCCTTCCTTAAAAGATTTTATTATATAACAGGACAAGCATGTCTCTATTATATGATCTATGATTTGATTAACAGTTAAAGCCTCTGTACCTTCATGTTTTAGCTTAATAATAGAGAAACCTAACTTAGTTCTCTCATTACCAAAGTCTAAGAAGACTTTCTCTGCTTCAGCAAACTCATCCTCAGTTAGAGTCAAGAGCCACCCTTGGAATGAATTACCACCACTATTGTAGTATTCCAAGAGTGTATCTTGTAACTCTGTTAAATCTAAAATTGTTTCCACTAAAAACCTATTTTTACTTTCTCTTTCTTACTAAGACCTTGATCCTCAGAATTGAAGATATCACAAGTAAGAGAAGAGTCAATGTTAACATTTAACTTTTCTTTTAGTAATAATGCTCTATCTACTGATAGAGTTTTAAACTCATGCATACATTTTAGTCTACCTTTTCTAGTAAGTGCAGGATCTATTTCAGAGATCTCACAATTAAAGGTCACTATAATGTGTAGATTACAAATGTCACCTAATATGCCATCTGTAGTATTTAGTAATAATGATGTGAAAGAAGCTCTCTCATCTCTAGATGTTATAAGAGCTTCAGCATCTTCTAACACTAGTATTTGACTACCTTCTCCATCCAGAAACTCTATAAGATTTGAACTCTTATTCTCTTCTAAAAAGGATACTGGTATGTAAGATATCTGTATATCATCATCATCCAAGTAAGCTTGCGCTAAGAATTTAATGAAGGTAGTTTTACCTGTTCCAGGTGCCCCATGAAGCAAGCTTATGCCACCCTTCTTCACACTCCTCTTTAGATCTTCAAAGAACTCCACAGCCTCATCATTATAACAATCCTTAACTGTAAATTTTGGTGGGGACATGTCTCTCCACTTAGAGGTAAATCCTCCACCTCTTCCTGGAAATAGTATACGTATAACTATATTATCTCCAGTAGGTTCTACAGCAGTTATGAGATCATATATCTTAACACAATAATCATCAACTACATCTCCCCTACCATAATATATTCCAAGAATATGTCTTGTAGTCCCCTTGATAATTGTTAATAGTAATGGTTGATTATCCAGTTTATAAGCTACACGATTAGGATCTGGATGAAGATTGATCTTTCTAAGACCCTCTCCAAATAACTTTAAAATTTTATCAATAGTTTCAGCCTTCACAGCAGGAAAAAAATCACTGTCATGGCAATAAAATTTTTTATAAATAGCCAAGTTACTACTATAAGATACCTCAACAGGGTCTCCCTGTATATCTGTCATAGTCATTACATTCTCCATATTCTTCTTCAATAGTTTTAATAGAAGCCCCTTTACGGGGCCTCTGTTATACAGTTACCAATTCAGTAACTATAGGGTAATTAAATAATTCTTTCTTAAAGTCTAATCTTGCATCATATTCCCTGGCTGACCAGTTAGGATCCTCAATATTAAACTTCTTCATTACTTCTTCTCTCTTTTCTTCACTCTTAGACAATACACCCAAAGTGTTCTCAGTAAAAGACCCTCTTAACTTTAAGAGAAACTCTCTATCATACATCTTGGAATACCTAGATACCATGAAGTTAGAGTATGCTCTCCTATGTCTTACAGGTATTCTTAGTACTAACATATGTAGCATATCTTCAAGATCCCCTACAGGATAATCTGCCACATAACTCTCGTGTGACTGTGCTTCCTCTAATATAGTTCTAATACTTCCTCTAAATTTTAATAGTAAGAATATACTCTCCTCATATACACTTGGCTGTAGTACATCATCTATATATGTATTTACTATATACCTTTGTCCTGCTAAATTTGTCATGAACTCCTTAAACTTCTTTCCATAGCCAAATACTACAGCAGGTAGTAAATATTTATGTGTTCTGGACTTGTCTGCCATATAATCTTTTTCTGACCCTTAGTTTGGGTAATCCCTTATCTAAGAGTTTGACTAAACGATAGTTAAGACTGAATTCCTCAGTCCCAGCATACTTATTCTTGTATGCTCTGCGGGTGTCTCCTTCATAATCTTGAGAATTATCCAAGATTTTTGCTGCTCCAACTCTACCTACACCCTCAATCCCTGTAATACAGTCTACAGAATCACCCATGATTACCTGTTTCCAGAGATTGTACTTTGCTTCTTCCTCTGTAATAACCTCTAAATTATTCTTATATGTATTATATATAACTCCTGGTATCTGTTTAAAATCTTTATCAGGTGAGCAAATTACAGTATTTCCACTTCTCCAATGGAGAATGGATATAGCATCATCTGACTCTGCACCTCTAACTACAACAGCTAGATACTCCTTAATCATATACTCTCTAAGATCTTTTAAATACGGGGGTGGAGAATACTTAGCTCTATTAGCCTTGTATCCTCCATAGAGATCCTTTCTAAAGTTTCCCTTTCCCTGTAAAAATCCTATAAAATAGTCAGTGTCCAAAGCATCTAATATACTGTTTATATACCCATCAGCACACGCTTTCACCTCTCCAAAGTCTGTTAAGCCTTTAGAAGAGCATGAGAAACATGTGGCATATTGAATATAGTCTAAATCAAGTAGTGCTATTAACAAGATCCTTAGTATTATTTAAATCATAAATAAGATTTAACCAATCTGAAAGTTTCATAGTAACATACTCTTCCTGACTTATAAAATTTACAACAGCCTTCTTAGTGTAATTGTGCACTACAACAGGCACTTCTCCTTCATCATATTTCATCTCCTTTATAAGCTTGTGATAATTAGGAATCTTACTCATAGACTTACATTGTATAGCCCATGGCCCTGAATAGCATATATCTATTCCTGCAGCATCCCTCCTTCTGCTCTCACTTCTTGAAGATACAGCATCAGTATAACCAACACCCTTCAACTTTTTAATTACATCTAGCTCATACTTATTTCCAGCAGTCCTGTTTCTATTAGCCATCTTATAGAATACCTTTATCCCAAGCATCAAAGAATGCTCGAGTGATTTCACTGTTATAGCCATCATAATCTTCATCAGCCCAGAACTTATTCTTAGAGCATATAGAATACTCAGCATTATCCATAAGAACTGTGATACAAGATTTTTTAAACAAAACTTTATGATTAAACTTCTTAAACATCTCTTCTCCATTAATATCTGTCTCCTCATAAACATCCCCATCAACAAGAGAATACTTACACCAAGGAATGTCTTGTTCAAGATGTTTTATTAAAAGCTCAGCACAATCTGGCTTTGATAATATCTTCTTCATTTTTATGTAAATACTAAATTAAACTCACTAGGCTCTACAATCTCTCCTTCATCTAAATTTTCATATATACCAGTTGGTGGTATAATTCCAATTTTAAATGGAGCAACATCTAATCTAGAATTAACATCTTCTTTTACCATCTTTATTATATTCTCAAAAGTTATCTTTGTTAGTTTCTTCCTATCCTTAAGTATCCCCATTAAATCGTGTGGTCTTGCATAAGAAAACTGATCACAGAACTTAATTAGAGCTTTACAATTAACAGTGTTTGGTAAGCTACTTCTAAACATTTGGTACAAAGGTAATAAAAATACTATAGACTCTTCATAATTACAGTTAGATAGCATCTCTCCTCCCAAGGAGGCAGAACCCATATCATTAGAGTAATACAATTTTTTCAACTGCTTAAAATCATCCAAAGTAAGAGGTTCTTTATTATTATTAATATTCTCAATAATAGCCTCTTCACAAATAAGATTCTTAGCACCTAACAAATCTTCAAAATTCTCAGCATATTTGTAGAGAGTATCTCCACCACCTAATGAGTATCTATATGTCAATCCCCAGCTAAATTCTATAGCAATATACTTCTCATCTTTTGGAAGGTCTTGAATTATCTTCTTCAAATTTGATGTCATCTTATTTGTATTAATATTAAAATCAGATATCTTTTTTAATTGATTATAATAGTCATATTCTCCTTCAATGTGCTTAGGAACAACAATATAATCAGCATTATCTTTCTTTATAGTTATAGCCATCCTGTTTAATCCACAATACTCTCTAGCTTTGATTCTAGGGACTGTACAACCTTTTGAAAAATATAACTTATCCCCTGGTTTTGGTGTGTATTTACTTGCAGCATTAGTAAGCTCTAATCTAGGTTTTGTAGAATAAAATTGACTACCCTCTACACGGGCACCATCTAATAAGCCACCACCATTACTTCCACCATGTGCTTCAGTTAAACGTATACAAGTAACTTTAATTAGCTTATTTTCTAATGATAATTTTGTCATGCTATTGCTAATTTAGAAATTTTGTTATTTAAAAACAATTTCTGAAACTTATTTGGTGCTCTCAATTTAAACTCTCTAGCTATGTAGAACTTCAAATCTTTACTAAATACACCATCTTCAGAAACCAGAATACTTAACCTCACTATGATAGGATCAGGAATACTTCCTTTATCTGACATATTCAAACAAAAATTCACCAGCCTTGTAGCTAAAACAGATGCTATATCTGCTCTATACTTATCATCAGCACCTAGTATTCCTTTTACACTATTTAATACTTCTTCCTTCTTTCCATTTAACATCTTATCTGCTGTAATAAGCTTATCTAATCTATTATTAATAAACAAGTTAAACTTAGTAGCAAAAGCAGTACCTACACTTCCTTCACCTATTTTCTGTATCATGGATATCTGTGAAGAAAAATCCTTAATAGAAGTAATAGAGTTAAAGAATGTAGTCACACTTCTTGCATTTATTTTCTTGGTTATGAGTTCTGGATAAAGAAGTAAGAAGTTAATACATCTACCATCAATACCCTCTTTCTCTGCCCATCTTGCCCAACAATCTTTGTCAAACTTCATGTTTATACTAATAAATCTAGTACTCTGAGCATCATCCAAGGTAGTAACTGCATAGTTACCATCATCAGGATTAGATGTCAAGAGTATCATCCAATTATCAGGAAGCTTCCAAGAGATATACTGTTGTCTATCAATTAACTCCATAGTAGCTTGAATGAACATTTGCTGAGCCCTTGAATAATCATCAAGTATTAGTATTCCACCATCAGAACTTGCACCCTCTATCCACTCTGGTGGAGCATAAGACATCCTAGTTCTATCCATGAAGAGATAACCATTATTTAGATAATTATCTATAACATTCTCACTAACCCATTTACAATCTTCTTCCTTAGTATTACCGTCAAAGTCTTCTTTACATACTTGAAACTCTTTATTTGGATATCCAACTAAATCTCCTAACTCCTCTATTTGTGATAGATTTAACTTTACACAAGATAAACCTAACTCATCAGCTAATTGCAGAGCTGCACTAGTTTTACCTATACCACTTTCTCCTTCTATTTCTACAGCTACTGGTATCTTTCCCTCTTTTTGTATTTCCTTGTTGTTGTTAATAATGTGTTGAAGAAAATCCTTCAACTCCTCAATGTTAAGACTTAAACCTTCCATTAACTAAGTTTAATTTTAAATCCAGGGAGATCTTCATTTATATAATCTCCTGCTGAACAGTGTACCCAGAGTACCTTACTTAAAGCACTCATCTGTGGTGCAGAGGCATATCCATCTGTAAGGTATACTAAACAAGTATATTCCTTACTCTTCTCAAAGAGCTCACAAACTGGCTCAAAACTAGTCCCACCTCTACCATGTATCTTCATTTTCTTCTTAGGATCATACGGTGATACATCATGTATTCTAGTATCACACTGTGCTATGGTTATCTTATTGCCAGATTTATGCATATGGTATATTTCAGTAAAGAACTCCTTTAGATCCTTATCACTAACAGAGCCACTAGTGTCAATACCTACTAATATATGCCTCCTCTTTAGTACCTTAAGTCCTGGATTACCAGAGAATCTCTTGCTAAGCTTTCTTCTTGATTTCCTCTTATTAGTCATTGTAGAATTACCTACAAATCTTCTGAAGTATCCTTTCCAATCAAACTTAGCAGGTTCCTTCTTATAGAGATCATCTAAATATTGTTTTAGACTTCCAGGAATATTACCAGGTTGTCTATTAGCCTTCTCAAATGTTTCCTTTAATTGATAGTCAATTTGTTTACCTATGAGCTTCTTAGTGGCATCATCTAAGTCTTGAAACTCTTTCCAAGTACTGTGATCTACTCCAGAAGAGTTAAATGGATTATTAGGATCTGGTTCTCCCTCACCTTCTTGAGGATCTCCATGACCTTCTTGTGCACAAGCTACTGCCATCTGCACTGTAGGATCTTGTGAGTTCTTCAAGAGATTATCATAGTACCACTCAGTACCCATTTTCTTTGGAAAGTTTAAATGTGCAAACTTATCCAAAGTAATCCAATGCTCCTTATCTATCCACTCCTGTTTTATATATTGGTTAATTTCTAAATCAGCTGCTATATTAAATAGTGACCAATCCTTGTAACTATCCCTCATACTAATATGATGCATAGATATATGAAGACACTCGTGAACCAAGATTCCTTTCTTGTGCTCATCAGTTTGTGTATCCCAGAAATCAGGATTTATTGCTAATTCAAAATTCATACCTCTTCTACTAACTCCAGCTGTTGGTACACTTTTAGTGATGTTCTTGTTTAGGGTTATTAAGAAGAATCCCCAAAAAGGTTCTTCAAAAAGTAAATCTCTAGTAACAGATCCTAAGTCTTGCATATTATTCCCAATTAATTGTCTCTAGGCCATTATTAACTAGCCCATTATTTATTTTAGTAAATACACTACTACCTCTGAATAGCTTACTACCTGAGTATATATCAGCTGCAGGATGGTAAGTTCTTACATCAGCATTAGGCATCAAAGCCTTAGCCTTAGAACCTACAGCAACTTTTATAACATTTCTAGGTAATGTATCTACAACCTCTTTTATAAAGTATCTCCACAAATGTGAATGAGAACCTATATCATTCTCTCTAACAGAGAGTGCTGAATTAAGCAGTAACACTCCCTGCTTAGTCCAATGAAATAAGTCTACCTTATCATAGAAGTCAAACTCATTTATTCTTAAGTCCCTAACAAGTTCCTCTATTATGATATTTAAAGAAGGAGAGAGCCTTCCCTCAATTAAAGGGTCATTAGCAAAGGCTAAGCCTGTTGCCTTACCTCTTTGAGGATAAGGATCCTGTCCTAATATACAAACTCTCAATTTACTTCTTATTGTGAACTTAAATGGATTTAACATAGCTCCAATCTCTGGAAATACATTAATACCATTCTTCTTACAGTGTGCATATTCAACTAATATCTTATCAAATCTCTCATCATCTACTAGAGGAGTTAGCTTAGCCCACCAACTAGGGTGAGTCACCTTCTCCAGGAACTTCCTCTTCTTGCTTATATCCATTACTGGTAGCCTCTTTTAGTAACAATAAAGTATGCATCCCCCCTAAACAAATAAAGTAACTACTTAGTTCATTTAAATTACCATAAGGTATTGGTGGACACTCTTCCATGCTAGTCATGCCAGAAGAAAGTTCTATACTAAAATCATCTAAGATCTCTTGCATAGTATCTTTCCTTGAGCTTATATTAGCTTCTATATATTCATCTAAAGTCATTTCTTTATTTGTCTTGTGTCTTTGAAAATGTGTGCACAACTCTGGCATTTATACTTCTGATATCTACCAATTCTACTAGTGTACACACCATTCTTAGTAACTTTATCATGACCACAAGCAGGACAGTCATTTCTACTGCCTCCCGACATTATCCCGACATGGTGTTTAGGCTTAATGTATGGTAACATCTCTTCATGAGCATTTTGCAGTAGGATAATATCTCCTATACAATAATCAACCATATTCTGTAATGCCTTTCTGTCATTATTCCAAGTTACTCTTTTCCATAGGTTAAAACCACCTGTATGTATCTTCTCTCCTATTTGGAGAAACTTACCAATGTAGTCTAGTCTATGACTGTTAAGATTAAAATGTTTCCTTGATTGTTTTAATGTATCTTCTGTTGGTAACTCTCCTAGAGGATTTAATCTATGGTACATGATTTTACCATTTATCCATTTTATATCAAACCTATCTCCATTATGAGCTACAATACTGTCAGCCTCTAGTAAAACCTTAGATAGTCTTTTCAATAGTTTCTTATCACATTTGTTAGCACTCCACTTAAGAGTGTGTACTTTGTCTTTGTGTCCCCATTTATAACAGGCACAACAAATAGCTCTTTCTTCCACAATGTTATCATGAGTAATATTAACTCTATAACCTGGTCTCCAGAAAAAACCTAAATTAGGAGATGTTTCTATATCTACATATAGAATTTTTGGTGTCTTTACATTAGACATAATCCTTTACTTCTAATCAAACTGATAAGACAATCCCTACCTACTAATCTATGATAGTCACTAGGATCTTTAGGAGAGTCTTTTGGGGTATTTATGTATTGCCAGCCCCGAGTTCTTGTTAGTTTTGTGGAATTCATGACACCTGCATTGTCATTATCATACCATACAACTATGTTATCAAATCTTGCCTCTAATTCTTGTGTTATAATATCTGATACCGTGGGAGTTTCACTCCCCATGGCTACTGCATTCCTTATTCCTATACTTCTCAATGTCATTATGTCCTTGGTAGAAGAAGTTATTACAACCTCTTTACCATTAGCACTCAGTTGCCTCCAACCCTGAATATTATCTGGATACTCTCCAGCACATTGTCTCCATTTCCTTAAACCACTAAAAGGTCTATAGATTATTTTTTGACTTCTATTGTCATATACATAACAAGGGTTCTTAAACCCATAAGTATAATAAAGGTCTCCATCTATCCACACTTTCTGCGCTCTCTTTACATTATACTCCTTTAGCAAAGATTCATCCACACCAAACAACTTCCAATAAACCTTGTCAAACTGGGTAAAAGGCCTATCTTCATAATATATCACTGTTTTCCTTCTCTCTGGAGGTTTTATTCCAGGAGCTACATAAGGACTAACAACAGGCTCATAATCTAGTAGATGACCATCATCTAAACCTAGTTTAAAGTCTCTATTAATAATCCTTAAAGCTTCATAGAAATTAACTGAGTACTTAAGCTTAACTACTTGAAAACAATCACCTGAATACTCTGGTCTAGCAAAATCCTTTATAATTAAAAGGTCATACTTTCTAAACCAACAATCAGGTCTTGTATCTTCTCTAAGAGGATTGCAAACTGCATTTTCATACTGTATAGGTATCCCCAAGTAATGTTCCATAATCTGTTCTTGAGATAATAGTCTTAGAATTGCTTCCTTACTTAGTTCTTCTCTATACATAATAAAAATGGGGAGAAAGTCCTAAGACTAACTCCCCATACCCTAACACAAAAAAATTTAACTTATACGTCAATCATAGCATTAACCTCAGCCTCTGTAGTCTCATTTTGATGAGCACTAGTACCACCAGCACCTTCTACATAAACTTGAAGTTCAAAACTATCTTGGAAATTACTAGTCCATGGATAGTCCCCAGTAGCCTGTGACTTCAATCTTGACACTCTCGTAGCTTTGAAAGGCAAGATTACTTTTCTGAAAGCATCTTGATACTCTTTACCTTCAGAAGATGTTCTAATACCCAAAAGAGCTTTCACTCCTGAGAATTGTCCTACTAATGCATTAAGGTCTTTTACATCTCCAGTAACAATTTCACCCCAAGGGGTGTCCAAGTGTACTTTAGTACCTTTGTCATTAGTATTAACATTAGTCCAAGCCAAGATAAAGTTATAGATATCCTCTTCACCAATCATAGTTCTTCTAGGTTCAGCACTGATATCAAAATACTTCTTAACTTTGTCAGAAATGTTATCTACAGTGTCCTTAGTAGGAACCCAAGTAGTTTGACCTTTCTTATTTATATACTGATATTTACCAGTAGAACTCTCTGGTCTTTCACTATCAGATATAAAATAGGCTACATTAGTAATCAGATGTTGACCATCCAATTCATCTGCACTCTTCAACCATACATCCACCCTCAATTGTGGGTTACCATCTCTGTCTTCTCCCTGATAAGAAGGTTCTCTTGGGTTATCCCAACCAGTCCATTCAGCTATTTGGTCAGCTGTTGGATTAAAACCTAATACTGTCATTTGGCACAAACCTGTCCAAAGTTTTCTCTCTGTTCTTTGTTTTCCTTGTATCATACTAATTCTTCTGTTAATTTTACTGTTTCACTGTTAGTTACTGGCTCCTCTACATCAATCATTACTTCTCTCAAAGTAAGTACATCATATCCCTTCAAATTATTGGGAACCAGTTCAAAATAATGTATGGCATCATCTTCAATCTCATTAAGACTTCTCAAAGCATCATAAAAAGTCTTGTTAGAAAATGAATTGGAAGTTGCACCTACTTTAATGCCTGTTTCATCATTAAGTAAAATATGCCAATCTTGCAACTCCTTGTTATCATCTTCCGTGTAACATGTGTTAACCATCGTGTTAGAGGCCTCTCCAGAAGCTTCATCAATCCTATTAATATTCAAATTATCAATAGCAGTTTGGTTAAATTCAAATCTTCTAGCTGGTGACTTTACATCTGGGTTGACAGGCAACATCATTAAGATGTTCTTGTCTGGGAAAGAATCTGTGCTAGTATTAGCAGCATTCCTTTGCTTCTGTTTTTGTCCAAAAACTAATTCCATTAATCTATATATATTTTATTCCAATGAGTAGTGATCTCTCCCTCATCATCCATACTGGATATAAGGATATCACCTTGTAAATGCTCACATCTTCCACCACATGTCTTATCTTTAGTTCCTTCAAAAGAGATATAAGCTTCTTTTCCTTTTCTAAACATATAACCAACAACATCTACTCTTGAAGACATGATAGTCTTCACTTTACCAGTAAGATTGATGTCTATACTCTGTACAGCATCTCCAGTCTTACTAGCAACATACTTATCTTTAACATGACATATAAATATGACATGCTCTGCAAGAGTACTCAATTGATCATACATATCTAATATCCATTCTCTACTATGTCTGTAACCATAACCTTCAGGCAACTCATGAACTGTTTGAAAGTCTGGATGATCAGGCATAAGAGGATTTCCTTTAGAATCTCTATTAAACTTCTTTCCTTGTATTTTCTGCATGTACTTGTAAGTTCCAGCAATCTCACTAAGCTCATCAAGCTTTGTTACAGTGTCTATTGCTATATACTTATATGGTTTTCCTTCATCCTTGATCTTTGCTATAACTGCTTTTAGCTTAGCAATGTTTTGCAATGGTGTAGACTCTGTAATGTCAATCTTCATTGCATTTACATAGTTAGCACCATTAGGTTCCAAATTAATAATTAAACAATCATCTAATTTACTTAGAATAGTTGTTTTCCCTGCCTTTGGTATTGCATAAAGCAGGAAAGTACTAGGGCTGTGACTAACAACCTCACTTCTCTTAGTTGGTAATACTATTTCCAATCTTACTAGTTAAAGTTAATTTGATCATACAAAGGCATTATAATATACCTCAACATAGTGTCTTTTTAAGGTTCTAACTTAACACCCTTCTCCCTCATTCTCTCTTCCACTTGATTTCTAGTGTAAGATCCATCTAAGAATGGATCATATTTCAATGGTAGTTGATCAGGATAAGGGAGCTCTGCAAACATGCCACATTCCCCTATGAAGTTCAATGCTATATTAACATCATCCCTTCCAAAAGAATTCTTCAAAACATGTAAGGTTCTGAACCTATTATACCCTCTAGGGGTAGTAAATTCATTAATCTTGTAGTCTAAACATAAAGCCTCTTTCTTCTTATCATACTTATAAGCATTATACAAGCCCATGGCTATGTCACAATCCTCATACATATTACTAGAGTCCTTAAAATCATTAGGCTCTGGAAATGCAGCACCTAAATGATGTCTTCTAATAGAATCACTCTGACCTCTATTAAACTGACTAACAACTACAGGAGAAATCTTATACTCATCTCTAGCATTAGCAAGATATTCACTAAGCTTATCAGCATTCTGTTTCTTAGTATAGTTTTTCTCCAGTCTTAATCTACCTATATGATCAATAATCATAACAGTAGTAAGATTAGCATCATTAGGGGTATAAATACTCTCTGTGTGTGTACTGCCCAATGAAGGATTACTGGGATCCTTATAATGGATAATTTTTTCCACTTTACCAACTGTCCTCACATAATTCTCTATGTACTTATATATCCCTGTAGGATTCTGCTGACCGGCAATAATCTCTACTATACCAGATGCTATTAAGTCTTCTACAAAATCTTCAGCAGATCTAATCATCTTCTCTGTTTCACTACCAATGTCAAACAGCTTACCTTCCCATTGATTAAGAGTTGGAACATCTATTAATATTCCATGCTTAAGATATAACCAAGCACATACTAACTTCTGCACTTGGAACTTCTTACCTCTCTCCATGGAGAAGAATACAACCTTTAGTTTCTCCTTTCTTTGACCACTTATAGACCACAAATATGGAAATAACACATAGACCATAGTGACAAAAGCACTCTTGCCTACACCACTTTGTGCACCTACAAGGGTATAAAGACCTTGCTGTATGTTATTAATGACCTTGGAAATTCTACTAAGAGGAATAGGAATACCTGTATTCTCCCCTCTCATGCCCTTTTCCATGTCCTTACCAACATAGTCATTAAAGAAACTCATATCAACACATGATTACTTCCAGTGTTATCAGAATCATCAGCTTGCATTTCACAATAAGCTGCTAATGAACTTCCACTATCTTTCTTACCAATAAAATAATGAGCTTGTTTCATATATTCATAGTCCCTAGATTTAAACTCATCTACGTAGCTTTTAGTAGCTTTGAATATCTGATCTTTTGTATACTTTGTCTCCTTAACAAAGATTTCCATTTTCTTTTTACAAATCTGTTTATCTCCTCTATGTGGATAGCCACTAAAGTTCTTCCCTGATGGGAATAGTGCTCTCCAACTGTCTATCCAAGTAGAAACTCCTACCTCTTCAGCCTTCTGTAATTCCTTAATAGAAGCTACAAGTACAGGCTTAGTGGTTTGCAAATAGCCAGGGGAATTAGGTACAGAACCCACAATCCCCTGGTCTTTCATCTTTGCTAGAATTTCCTTTGGAACTCTCAAAATAATGGCCTCATCAGTGAAGCCAATTTTTACACTCAAATTTACTATAAATTTGCTGTTTTAACTGTTGTTGCATGGGAAAAGTCCATACCCTTTGACATTTTGTTAAACCAATCTTCTTCTTGAGTACCTTTAGTTTTGAAAATATAAACATCTGCTTGCTTGTTTGGAGAATATCTCAACCCTCTACCAAGCCTTTGCACAAAGTCTAACTCTGAACTACTATAAGATACTATAACAATAGCATCTACTTCAGTCAAGTTATGACCCTCTTTTAACTTCTTTGCAGAACCTATGATACTTATATCTTTAGAGTTAAAAGCATCATAGACCTCATCATTCTCTTTATCTGTCTTACCAGAGTGCATACCATGAGGTGTTAAAAGGTCAATCATATCCTTACTACCAGAGAAGAGGACAACTCTTTTGCCCTCCTCTTTTAGCTTTTTAAGGATCTTCTTACAGGGATCAATCTTAGACTTAAGAGTCCACAAAAACCTCATTCTATCCAACCTGGCAAACTTCTTATTACCAGACCTGGATATCCTCTTGGTTTTGTACTTATAAGCCCCAACCTCTGTTTGCATCCAAAAGCCATAACTCTTACTGCCAGCTCTTATGTTGGCAATACGTTCTTCAAGCTTGTGCTCAAGAATATGAAGTCTGTAAGGACTTATAACCCCATCTTCTATACCCTGATCTAGAGTATATGTAAAGCATACAGGTGCTATAGGTCTTACATCATCATAATCTACAGTTGCCGAGAGTCCCAAAAGAAATCTGAATCCATTGTTCTTATAAAACTCAGAATAATTCTCTGACAAAGAATTATGAATTTCATCAGCAATAACAAAATCATAATAATGATCCTTAAACTTGTAGGCAGTTGCATAACATTCAGTTTGTACGTGTTTATAATAAAAATCTTTGTGTCCCCATTTGTTAAATTCTTCTCTCCAGTTATTATCTCTTAGTTTCCTTGTTGGCACTAATAGAAGAACTTTAAATTCAGAATATTTACCAAATAGTAATTCATTAGTAACAATATCTATTGCTACCTTACTCTTACCAGAACCTGTACACATCTCAAGAGTATTACTTCTCCTACGTGCAGTGTCCCAGTGCCAATGAGCTTCTTTTTGTATGTCATCTATCTTTGCCATTTTATTTGTGTTAGGTTAGTTAATTAGTTCTCTTTATCTTCAGAGAAGAATTTAGCCATTAATATGACATAATCCTTACCCTCTATTTTATACCCTACGGGCATCCAGTGGTCTTTTAATATATCTTCAATTTCATCTTTTTCAAATTGTTTATGTATTGTTAGTAAAGCCATTCCTGCAATGTTATTAAACATAATATAGTATTTAATGTTCCCAGACTTTAGTCACCATAGGTACTGCTGTTAATGGGACACGTTTACAATAATATTCTCCTGCTTTCACCATACAGTCTTTAAGGACTTTGGACATCTCTTCAGACATCTCTTCACTACATTCTAAGACAATCTCATCATGTATAATAGAAGGCATAAGAACTTTAAACAGTAGATCATTCTTCTCTAAGTATTTAAATAGTCTTACACAAGCTATTTTAGTGATATCTGCAGAGCTACCCTGTATGGGGTAGTTATAACTCATTCTTTCTATCCTCCCTTGGTCCTGAAAGAATTCCCTAACTTCCTTCTTAAGAGTTTCTTTGTAGAGGTCACTGTTAGCAGCTTTCTCCTCTCTATATGTTTTCCAGTATTCATCATCTAATTTTTGTAGTTTTCTTTTGTATTCATCATAAAATATAATTCTGGTCTTCCTTCCCAATATAGTATTATGCTTTATGTGCCCAGCACTAAGTGCTTTTTTGGCAACTTTTTTAAAGTAATTCTTAACTCCTGGGAAGGCACTAAAATATGAGTTATATATCTCTTCTGCCTCTACAAAAGGGATTGACAAGTTTCTTGATAGTGTTCCTGCACTACCACCGTATAACATGGCAAACCCAGCTGTCTTAGCAATGTATCTTTTTTCAGCATGATTTTTCTTTATTTCTTCTAATGGCAATGTAGATAGCTCCTTAAACATCTTAGAAGCTACAAAACTATGCATATCTTTAAAACCTTTATCATAGAACTCTAGTATTTTACTATCCAAACTAAAGTTTGCAAAGACTATTTGCTCTTGACCTGTGTAATCACTTACTATTAAGTTATTACCTGGCTCACAAGTAAAACACTCCCTTTCATAGACTTCTTTCTTCCTATGCTTTTTCTCTGGTACTCTAGGTATATTCTGAAAGTTGGTAAACTTAACCTTCATCTTTCTATCTCCACCACCAGAACTCATTCTACCAGTGTTCATTATCTGTGTAAATCTTGTTCTCAATCTTCCATCAGGATGTATTTGCTTAAGTATATTATCTCCATAAGTGGAGACAACCTTAGCACAACTTTGAAACTCTAAGAAAAGATCTATTAAAGGAGTAACATCAGACTGTGGTTTAATAACATCTTCCTCAATACTATTTCTCATTCTCTTAGTCCTTGAGTCAAAAGTAAAAGTGTTAACTCCTAAGTCTTCCATCAATGGTATTACCTGCTTTGATGAACTCCAGAGGATATCACACTCTGTATCATGGCTTTCATCAAATAAGTCAAGCTGAACAACACTCTTAGTGTACTTAGGCATATTCTTAATTACCCAAGAGTTTAAAATATCTTCAGCATTCTTTCTCTTTTGAGAGTCTTCAAGCATTTTCTTCTTCCACTTAGGTATATTTATCTTAAATCCACAATGCTCAACATATGCTACTACTCTCACCATTTCATTCTCAAGCACATATACTTTAAAAAGATCTTCAGCCCTTAAATCCTTCTCTTGCTTCTCAATGATAGGTATTAAATACTTGACATCATCTGCTGCATATATAATTACTTCAGTGGTTAAGCCTTCATCTTTAATATTACCTCTTATAGATTTGTCTAACTCTACTCCAAACTGTCTAAGAACTAAATCATATAGTCCTTTTCTAACAATCTTATCTCCTGTATGAAGTACACACTCTGCTAAGAATGTATCTTTTACTTTAGTAGGAACTATGCCTACAGAGTATAGAAAGCCAAGGTCAAACTTAGCATTCTGGAATATAGTAGTCTTGGTTTCTAATAATTCTTTAAATATTCTTATGTCTACAGTATAGCAGTCTATTACATACTGGTTATCTTCATCTCCAATTTGAAAAGTTATAATTTTGTGCTTGATAGGATCTAAGCCCTCTGTCTCAGAGTCACAAGCAATCACCTCATGCTCCTTAAAATATTCTAAACAACTCTCTATAGAGCTCTCTTTAATACCTTCAGGATATTCAGTCAGTGTCTTCTGGTTTGTCACTAGATAAATCATCTACATGATCTTGGGAAACCTTTTTACCATAAGTAGTATGTCTTGAGATACTCTTCATATCATTAGAGTTAGTAACTTTCTTTCTAAACCAGAAATACTTTACAAAACCCTTAGCATAATAGTGTGAAGATACAATCTTGCACTTCCACCTTTCTGCACCATACATAGTTCTTAATTCCCCTTGTTTTACTTTTTGGTTATCATCATAAAAAGTCAGAGCTTCAGAGTCATACTCTAAAAGCTCTGCTTTGCCGTGGAACTTCTCTTGATTTTGATAATCAAGGAATATTGGTAATACATCACCCTCTTTAAACTTACTCTTCATGAACTAAATTTACATTAATAAACACACCACAATCCTCATCTTCAGAACTGTAAAAGTTTACTATGTTTTTACTGTCACCTACATACCTTAGGCATATAGTTCTTAGGGGACAAATATGATGTTCATCATCAAATTGTACTTCTCCTTTACAACCTTCATACTCCATAATAGTTCTTTTTAAGAAAAGAGAGGGCAGCTATCAACCCTCTCTTTTTGTGAAAAAAATTACTGCTCATCAACAACTTCAACAACTTCAGCATCTATCACTTCTTCATCATCAAAGGTAACCTCTTCAGGCTCTTCTTCAACTTTAGAAATAATATTTGCAAAGCTGGTGGCTTTGAATGCACCTGGAAGTTTGATATCCGTGATGTTCAAAATGGAATCACCATTTACATCAGGAACCAGTTCTCCAGTTTCTGTATCCACTGCCCAGTCACAAACAATTTCTACCTCTTGATTCCTCATGGGAATTTTATCAGTAGGCTTGTCTTGACCTTCATTCAAATGAACAGCATAAACCATTGTCAGATTCTTCAGGTAAGCCACATCAATGAACTCACCAGCAGACTCTAGTGCTTGGATAAAAGACTGTGCTTTTCTACCTTCAACAGCCTTCAGGTTTATGAGTATACTGTGACTGTAGAGATTGTTACTCTCTCCAGAAGCAACTCTCTTACGAGAGCCCTCCAGTATATTCTCATTAACATACCTGTTGGCTTGTCCAGTAGCCAAGACTTTCCAGTTTCCTGGCCCAGTCACTTGTCGGTATTCATTTCTTAATCTTGCAGTTCCAAGACGTATACCAGTTTCTTGAACTACAGCTTGAGATTGCGTGTTATCTGCCATCTTTCTATTGTTGTTATTATATAAATGCCTACTCTTTACTGGATTTTCAGCTAAACTCCATATTTAAGAGTACTTTTGCACTCTTTATAGGAAGGATAGTCATACAAATTAGAGGATAGCTTATCCCACTTGGAATACCCTAATTCATCTTTGACTAAACTTACTATCCACTCAACATATTTAACAGGAGATTTCCCGTTAGCTATGAAAGCTTCTTTATTAATAGGAATGACTTTAATAGCCTTTTCCTGGTTCTGCACATTTGCCTCCTTAGCAGTTGTAGACAGAACATGAATGCCTCCCTTGTCCACATAGGACATACAAGCATTGTTAAACTTACCTGTTGGTAAGTAAATTAAAAGTTCTCCTAATTTCATCTTTTTGGTAATTTAAGGTGTGATACTAGGCTAGATAAGCCTATAAAATAGTTAATAACTTCTTGATGTTTTACCATCTCTTGTGAGGTTAAATCTTTTGGCATTTCAAATCTATCACTCAATTTCTTGATGTAGAGTAGAACACCTGCCAGATTATCCCTCTTAAATGCTCTTCTCAATCTTCTAAAGTGGTTAATTCCAACCTTCTCTTCAATAATTGTAGTTTGGCTGTAATCCCAAACTTTCTTCAAATATGTATCTCCTTTATTCAAACCTACACCAGATCCATCAGATATAAAAGACTCCGTAGTTTCAGGAGTATGAGTTCTTCTAATAATATCTGCTACACCTGACATGGGTGAGTAGTAATTAATCTCATGAGCAAGAGCCTTTAGGAAGCTCCTAACTCTAGATTTTTCACTGCCTTCATCAGGCAAAAATACAAAATTTTTCCCAATTTTAAACCTTAAGTTCTGCAAAGTTTAATAGGCTTTCTTTCATTTAACTGATTAGTAATCCAGACTCCTCTTCTCCAGATCATACGTGCATCTTTAATTAAATTCTCAGACTTCTTCTTATTTTTACTTCGTTGTGCCCAAAATAATAGTTTATCTACACTTGCACGAGTGAGATTACGGTAATAGTTTGCTGTGTGATTAAAATTCTTAGGTAAAGCAGCTGTCCTAAAAACATGTCCTGGAACTTTTATATAAGCAAAGTCCTCAATCTTTTTAACATCCTGAATATTCATATAAAAACTTAAAAAATAATTGGTAAAAAATGAGAGGAGAGTCCGAGAACTCCCCCCCTTCTCCACATCTAAACTCAAAACATATAATTGCAATTTTAAGATACTGTAGAGTACCTTACATCATCTCCAATAGCCCAGAGTTCATCTTCTGGGTTAACAGAGCCTGATTTAATTCCTCTTAAGACTTGACTAAGTGCTCCTTCATTTAAACCTCCTACAAGGAGAGTATTAGGGAGATTCTTACCCAAGATCTCTCTTTTAGCATTTGATGGTAGAGACTGCAAACACCAGAATATAACCAGTGGATGCCAACCAATACCATAAGCATGTTTGTAGCAATCTTCAAGACTTTTACCAGTATTGTACTCACCATCAGTAATACAAAGTATTGCTTGTGGTAAATCTTCTACATGGTAACCCTTGTTCTCTACAAGATTCACAAAGTACTCAAAGGTAGAACCTATGTTAGTACTACTAATCTCTCCAGGGTTTGCTTGCACAAGGTTCTGGAAATTAGTACTAAATGAATCCTTCTCACTAAGTATTGCATGATCATCAGTAAGGTGATCAAACTCTCTACCAGAGACATGTTGGTTAGGAGCAGTATTTATATACTTACTTCTACCACAAACAGTGAAGCTATTGCTAAACCAACCAAAAGTATTTCTGAAATCCTTATTAGGATTCCTTGTACTAAAGGTTATAGCTAAACATACAGCTACTTGAAAATACTGTATGTCATTGAACTCTGGAGCACTCTTACATTGAGAGCCCCAGTGCCAACTATTGCCTCCAAAAGTGCAAGACATACTTCCACTTCCATCAACAATAGGAAAGACATTAGCTACAAGATCCATCTTCTCAACAAGAGATTGCCAAGTGTTATCCACTTGCTCCTTAGTGAGCTTACCACTCAAGAGTTTAGCCATGATATCTACAGTAGACATACCAGTAGCCTTAACCTTTACTTTCTTCAAAGCAGTAGTTCTAGCAACTTCATCTCCTTCAGAGACAGCATCTCTAACCTCTTGCATAACCTTAGATTGATTAGATTCCCAATCAATATAATGTTGGCCAAGGTTTCCCCATTTAGGAGCAGGAGTAAGAGTTTCTCCACTCTTGCTAGTTACACTTTGTGCAACTCTTAACCTTTGGCCTGCAGTTAGTCTATCTAGGAGCTCCCAGAATTGACCTTTAGTGTAAGTCAAAACATCTTTACTACTGAACAATTGCTCACTAGTATTTTGTTTCTTCCTAAACTTTTTGTAATCATCAATAGTCCAATCCATTACATAACAGAAGTCATGTATCCATTGGTTTACCTTTGATTGTTTCATGAGAGTGTGATCTCCCTTAGCTCTTGGATATCTGAGTATATCACCATTCTTGATAGTAATAGGATCAGAATCTGGAGTCAGCATTTCACCATTATGCTCTGCCCAAGCTTTCCCTGTAGGGAAACTCCACTTAATATTGGTGACACCACTTCTAAGCTTAACTACCTTCTTAGCAATTCTCTGTTTGCCAGTAGTATAATTAGGAAGATGCCTTGCAATGAGGTTCACACCATCATTCCTCTTAATTCTGTTTCGCAAATACAGATGTACTTCATTAGGATGTGGCATAAGCACCTCAACCCTCTGAACATTACCTTTATATCTATCAGTTGTTATCTGATAGTACATAAGATTCTCAAGTACAGAGTATTCTGCAAAGATGTTCAAGTTATGAACAAAGGATTCTGGCATTTTATCAGCCCACCATCTTAGTATTGCTCTAAAGACTTCCCTCTCTTGAGCTCCACCAGTTTTGGACTTAATACCAAGCTTCTTCAATAGGTTATGTTCTCTACTAACATCTCCTATGTGAACAAGTAGTTTTCTAAACAAGAGGTCTTCTCCCTGTTTAGAACATTCAGTCAATGCATCATTTAGCACTGTAAAAATTTGCTTATCAGACTTACCTTGTGCAGTCCTTAAGAACTGTAAAGCAAGCATAGTCTTTAGCAATGGTGGATGATCCACATTCTTCTGCTCCACTTTAGGAGCTACTTTTGTTTGGTTTCTCACGATTCAACTAATTTTAAATTTTCTAAGTTGTGATTAAAAATAATAGTATTCCCTAGGAGAGTCGAACTCCTGTCTACAGCGTGAAAAGCTGTTATCCTGACCAACTAGACGAAGGGAATAAAAAAATCTTACTAATTTTCTTTAAATTAACTGTTGACTGCTCTAGTGAGCTTTTTCTAAGTAAGATTGTAAAAGGTAGCTTTACTAATTTAAATCAAAATTCCGGTTTGATAAGGGCACGGGGCCCTTTTATACAAGTTCTAAGTAAAGCTTAAGAGATAACATACTAAAAATTTTTCTTTTGCTAAAAAATGTTTTTATGTGTTCTAAGTATGTTAATAGAAGTAAAATTACACTAAAATTCAGTCCTGTGCTCTACCAACTGAGCTACTTCCCCAATAAAGGAGAAAGGTGGATTTGAACCACCGACACCAGGTTCTTATGTATGATTTAAACATATTCTAAGTGTAATATTAGTTGCGGGGGGAGGACTCGAACCTCCGTCATTTGGCTTATGAGACCAAGCTGGATCCATCTCCAGTCCACCCCGCCATATTAAAACTAACTAAAATAACCAATAATGAAAGTATGTTATATAAGTTCTAAGTTAGTTTTTTTTAGTCTCCAAGTAGGGACTCGAACCCCAAACTTTCAGCTTAGAAGGCTGACACTCTATCCAGTTGAGTTACATGGAGATAAACCCCTCACTCCCTAAAGAGTGAGAGGATTCTTCAAAATGAAAACCTTAATACTTAATAACCAAAAAACCATCTCCCATGGAGAATGTAATTTTATCTTCATCTTGTTTGAACAATTTCAGTTCATTGATCTCAAGAGTATCAAGGTTTACAAAACTGATTTTCTTGATAGACTCTTTAGAGCCCCTTGTAACAGGAGTAAGAGAATAAAATTTCTCCATACACTCCATAGGCCTTCTGTTAGTCTTAGTGGCAAACTCATTTATACCCTCGGTGATATTACCAGGATGAGTTCTTGCATGCTTAACCAACATCTCAATCTCCCTAGGCATCCAGTCATTGGAATAGGTTGTCTTAAGAATAGGTTTAGGCTCTGACTTTTTCTTCTTGAGGACATACCATCTTTGCATGATAGCACCCTCAGTTCTATTTAGAAGATCAGCTGCTGCCCTAGAGCCTGCAGTTACTGTTGGATACTCCTCAAAGCACTGAAGAAGAATTCTATCATCATCTTCAGTGTAATAATTCATTTTTTTCTTTTTCAATGTTTCCATTATATTTAAATTTTTTGAGTTAAGTAATAAAATTCTACTAATGTTGTTGTAACAAGATATGTTTATTGTTAGAAATTTCTGATTGAATAGTCCTTATTTCCCGCCTAAAGACCATTCTTGATTCCTTTGAAACTTGTTTATCCTCAGGAATAGGACATAAGTAATTATAAACACCTGTTATAACACTGCCAACAGGTACATTATTATAAAAGGATTGTGAAATAATAATACAAATCTGGTTTTCTTCCATATTTTTTTGATTTTAAGTGATGATTTGTTAAAGATTAACATTAAGAATTAATAGATAAAGTCAGAGGGGTCCATAGGATAGGGAACACCCTCTGACAAACTATCACCCCTTAATGAGTAAAAAAACTCTCATCCAACAGTATTCTAACTGCAGCATGTCTCACCTTCCCCAGTTGAAGGAGGCTAAGATTCATAAACAAGAGCTCCATTGCTGGAACTGGGTACTCATTTACTTATCCTTAGCTGACAAGAGTTATATTTTAGTAAGCCTACAGGGACTTGAACCCTGAATCCTCCCTTTAAAAGGTAGGTGCTCCGCCAGTTGAGCTATAGGCTTATCCTTATTACTTCTTAGGATATAAGGTATCCTTTAATTCTGATAATATTTCCATATCATCAGCTACAGCTTTTCTATCCCTGCCATACTGTAGCAAGTCTTGGAGTTCTCCTCCTTGTATGTAAGCCCGTACTTTTTCTGAGAATGCCTTGTCCAACTTCCGTTGAGTTCTTTTTGCAAGATCTATTGATCTTACTAAGTCCGTTTCCCCGTCCTCCAATTGATAATTGAGCTTCTCTATGTCCTGATCTTCCTGAGATTGGTGCATGATGCTCTTTGCTGTTAACTTTGACTTTGAATTTTTCATTGTTTTGTTGTTTTATGATTGTTAGTAATATTGTTTCATTATATAAAGGTTTAGAAGAACTAAAAGATGTCCAATAAGAATAGTCATTCCAGCATATATATTTCTTTTTATGTTTAGCAGTAATATCTCTTCTTGATATACTTTCTAAGTATGCTCTAACTTCTTTATTATACAAGCATCTTCCTTTCTTTGGAAATTCTTCCATAGAACTTGTGGGAAGTATAACATTTTTAAGGTGAACTATTGTTTTCCCTTCATTTTTATAATACTTAAGAGTTCCTCTACAATTTTGTGAAGGGCGATAACCATACCTCTCAAAACTATTAAAATGAGAATTCTCTTTATAGGACTTTCCACTACACCATGTCCTACCTAATTCATTCATAGCATTACAATAAATATCAGCCTCTTTTTGAGTTTCACAGACAATAATATAGTCTTTTCTTATGATTTCTTCTAATGTGTATTTCATTTTGATTAATTTTAAGTGATTAAATAATAGCAGATGAGAGAGGATTTGAACCTCTAACCTCTGGGCTCAAAACCCAGTGCACTACCAGTTGTGCTACTCACCTAAGAAACTTCAAAGCCTTATTAGGAAGCTGTGCTTCTGTAAGCCCTTCAAATTCCATAATAACCCTAATAAATGCATCAGGATCAGTTGTATTAATTAGTTTGGAGAAGTATATATCACTATATAGCTCTCCACACTTATGAACTTTCTCTAAAGTATCTAACTTAAATTGAGAAAACTCATCTAACTTCTTTTCACTATAAACATCATCCAAATATCTGGCTACACTCTGAAGAGTATAGTTATCTATATGAATATTGTTATGCTTAGGAGACTGACTAATCTCCATAATTGTTCTCATCCAACTCATTTTTAATTGGTTTTAAAAGTGAATATTGATTGAATTTAATAATTTTCTTACCCTACCTAAGTTGAATATATACAGGCTTTCGCAACCTTTTAGCTGGATATCTCCATTTTAATAAGTGACTACACTACAACTGAATTGCACAGTTTACTTACTAGTTTTATATACATTCAACCTACATCAGGAGAATAGTTGACGCACTCCAATACTCTAACTATAATTTCTCAACTCTCACATCACCATTCTCAATGATTATATATTGCCCATGCATAAGAGCATCACATAACCATATGGATCCATCAAAGCTTATGTTATCTTGTACAGTGTGTCCTACAAACTGTTGTCTGTAGTAGCTGCAGAAACTCTTATCAAGAGCTTCGGGTCTAATCCACAATGGCCCTTGTTCAGGTTCATTACCATAAGGGTCATGAATTTTACCAGCTCTAAATTTAAAGACTTCAGGAGCATACTTAAGAGCTTCATTCAAGTTTTCAACAATAGTTTGTGCAAATACCCAAAAATGTCTTGTTTTTGCATATTCTATCCAAGTTTGAGATAAACCTGCATGTATGAAGAGATTATTATCCTCTTCATAAGCAAGTTGAAGAAGACCATACTTAATAGCATCCTTTAAGATATCCTGAACATCCCATTGTAAAGATGGTTGATAACCAGAGTATCTCTCACCTAAATCAAGATAATGATAATCATGATTACCAATGAGTCTGATGTGTCTTTTAGAATCAAGATTTAGAATCTCTTTAAAGTTATACAACTGTTGTGCCTTTGATATCTTCTCATGAGTATCAAGGTAATCTCCTAAGAAGATCACCTTATCATACTCTTGCTTAAGAATTTTCATCCAAGTACCTCGACCATGTATATCTCCTATTACGATTGTTTTCATCTCTTTTTCTTCTTTTTGTAAGCCTTCTCAAGCTCTTGGTGAATTAATTTCTCAACAACACCTGCAGTAGATGTTAATCCAGACTTATAGTAGTGTTTCATACCTTGTCTGATAGCCCACTTTATCTTTGACTTCTTCATAAATCATACTGTTTACAAAGTGCACTATACAATTTACAAAGCCTCTTATGCCTTTTCTTGTCTTGCTTTTTAGTACATTTAACAGAAGCAACAGTGTCTTCTA
>Ga0098061_1000177_pt1 | contig 27799 bp, 30 predicted proteins | sample 22_taG_FD_92579 | JGI IMG/M metagenome (GOLD analysis project Ga0098061, IMG submission 92579) | Marine viral communities from the Subarctic Pacific Ocean - 22_ETSP_OMZ_AT15343 metaG | ecosystem: Environmental > Aquatic > Marine > Oceanic | place: Subarctic Pacific Ocean | collected 2015-01-20
ATATTCATTCAATAATTTTTGTTCTTCAAATTCTTCAGGTTCAATACCATAATCTTTTAATATCTTTTCAGGTCCATCTGGATGTAATGGTGGTTCAATTCGTGTCAAACTAACTACTTTACCTTTTCCAATATATTTATTAACCTCTACATCAAGTCCTGGTAGAGCATACATATCAGCGTGGTATATCATAACAATATCATTTGTAGCGTAATCATTAACCAATGTATCGTATAGAATTGTATGTCCTAATCTTGTTGGACCTTCGTTTCTATGTATCTTAACATTTGTATCTGATTTAGCTATTTCTTGTAACCATTCCCATGTACCATCATTTGAAAAATCATCAGCCATACATATTTCATGCATTGGATCGAGATTCTTTCTGATAGAATCATAAGACCATTGTAAGTATTTTAGATTGTTTCTACTTGGTTGTATAAAACTAATCGGTTTCATTATTTGTTATCCTTATACCATATGTTACCTAATAATATTTTTTCTTCACTACTGATGATATGTACCAAATAAACCTTTTTCTTTAATATTTGCATTTATATTATCCTCCACATCACACCTAGATAAAACTGGACCTAGTTTAAAAGGTATCCCCAGTTCATTATCATCTTCCGATTGGTTTAATAAAATAGTTACTATATGATCAAAAGCATCCATAAATCTTGAATCATCTTCACACAATTCCATTTCTATTTTACCATCAACAAATTCTTTAACTATATCTTCAAATGAATTTTTATCATTTATTCTTCCAATAATAAATTTATTATTTCCTGGTCTGTCAAGAAATCCAGCTTCCCTATAAAGAAATATATCACCAAAGCTATCTACTGCAACAGACACTTGTGGATATGCTGATTTTCTCATTTCGTTACCATTGGCCATTTTTATCTGGTCTACAAAAACCCCCTCTGATATAGCATCTAATGCATAACCAAAATCAACATTTAAATCAGGACAATGTTTTTCCTTTTTATTTTGAAATTCTTTAAATGATTTCATTAAATTCATTCTATCATCTTTTGATAAAAACCCATCCAACTCTTTTGCTTTCCCTTCTAAACGAATATCATCACCTATTGTATCTGTTACACTACCAAAATCTTCTCTTATGGTTATATAATCAATTCCCCTACCATTATCTACCTTTGAATTTATATCTATTATATAATCCATCAAGCTTGATATATGACTAACATTTTCTGGTATTATAATATAGTTTAATCCTAATTTCAAATTTGGATTAACATCATTTCTTGTTTTTAAAAATTCTATTATATTGTTTTTAACTAATTTATAAGCTCCTTTTTTTCTTGTTACTTCATATGTCGATTCTTCATCAACACCATATAAAGAAACTCTACATGAATCCAATTCCAATAACCCAGGATGTCTTTCTACAAATTTTGGAGTTCCATTATGAAAATTAGTTATTATTGGAACTCTAATTCCACGGCGTTTAGCGTAACTTATAATTTCACCTATTTTATTATGAGTTAATGGTTCAAGTCCACCGGATATAGAGATAGTTGAATTTTTAGGCATCTTATCAAAAATACGTTTAAACATCTCAAAACTACCTTCCTGTATATCACCTGGATATCTAGCTTTTTGATTTCTACCACAAAACCCACAATAAAACATACAGGATATACCAGGATATATTCCAATCCGTATGGGAAAATTATAATTATTATTCAATACATTATTCACCGAACCTGTTTTTAGTAATGGAATAATTGTTTTCCAATATTTTCTACCAATACCTTTATTTATTATTAGATCCTGTAAAAATGTAGAATTTCTAATAATTTCATTAAGTTGTATAAGTTCATCTTTTTTTAAATTCGTTTCTTGTATTATATCTTTTTGAGTATACCAGGGTGTATTAGACATTCTATAAACTATAATAATAACATCAGTCAAATTCTTTTTAAATTTATCTGGCAATTCTGCTGATATAATATTTTTGGTATCATCACTAATATTTAAAGGTGAATTTGAATATAACCATTTCTTCATTTCAAAATTATTATACATTACAAATTATACCTTCCCTATCATCCATTTCCCAACCAGACTTAGTTTTATAACCAACATTTTCACCTATCTTTTTATACAATTTTAATTTACCCTCTTTGATTTTATCATCTATTGCTTTCCTAACATTTTTATTGACGGAATTCCCATAATCATCCATTACTATTATTGGATTTCCAAAATATTCTATAACTTTTTCTATATCATATCCGACTTGAGGGTAATCATGACTGGCATCTATAAAAACCACATCAGCTTTAGGTAAATTTTTCCATTCATCATTCACTACATCCATCACTCTATAAGTTATATTACTATATTCTTTACATTTTTCTTTAACAACTTCTATATTAGAATCTCTCCAATCAACAGCATGAACTTTCTTAAATAAATCACAAAATATTTTTGTGGTATCACCATGACAAGAACCAAATTCAACAGCAGACATATCTTTAAATTTTTCATCACCAAAAAACTCTATGATATCTTTTTTAAATTTCCTTGATGTCGCATTTTTATGAGTATTTTTATGGTTTACAGAATTTAACAAAATTTCAGTTTTATCAAAAGTGTAATTATGTTTAATCATATCCCATGTTTGTATCATGAGATCATTTCTAATCCTTTTATCGAATCCACTAAAAAACCATAACTTGGCGTATTTTATAAAAAATGGTGTCGTATCTTCATTAAGTTGCCAATTGTGATTTAATAATTCTTTTCTTGACAGATGAGATATACGATATTCAAATGGTAAAAACTTTAATTCTATATCATTCATCTGTACCATATAATTAAATGGAGTTTGATCGGTGCCCCTTTTAATTGATTTATATAAAGATGTAAGTTCTTCGATATTATCCAAATATTTTTCTTTAAATTTAACAAAAAAATCTCTATGTGATTTGTTAAAAATGACAAATTGACAACAGAAATACTTACTTATATTCAATTCGAATCCATCAAAAAAATCTTTATAACCCTGAACACTCTCATACACCCACCTCAGATTATCCATTTCCCTACCGACAACCATCCTATCATCTGCCAATTCAAAGAAATCAGGAAGATCCCATCTAGGAATAGAACTAGCATCAATCATAGCTATTTTATCGTATTCAATCCCATTATTGTCAAGGAAGTTAAATATATCAAACCATCTCTGTACCGTAATTCTGTATTTTGTTAAATCCGAAATAGATGGTTCATCGTATATAACAAGTTTGTAATTATTTTTATCACACCAATATTGCCAGGACTTTATCGAATTCTCCATCCAAGTCCAACCACCAAATTTATCAAGATTTTTATCTTTTGGTTTTATTGCAGGTATAACAACTATATTTTTTTTAATCATATTAATTTATAACCCATTTTGTATATATAAATATATATTTTTTTAACCAAAACAACTAAATAATTTTAGTTTTAATTGTTTTCAATAACTCTCTATAATCATTTTCTTTATCATCGGATATAGCATCAAATACAGGAGTTACATCCGAATTAGATAATTTAAACCAATAACTTTGTTTATTAAAATAATTAGGTCTCAATTCAGCTCCCTGTGTTACATAAGTTATTACCGGTACTCCCCAACAACATGCTAATATTGCATTGCCACCACATTGGGTTATGAATGAATCAACATTAGACATGACTTTAAGTTGTATTTCATTATAAGTATATTGTTGATTATTTTTAACAATATCATCAAACAAAATAACATTATCAAAATGGTTAGTTAATTCATGATCATTAATTACACCAACACCTTCCACATCAGCTTCCAAATTTAAATTGTTATTTATAGAATTCATTTCATTATTATCAACCGTTACACCAATTTCTCTATTAGTTGGCCTTTTATAAATTACAGTGTACCCTTTGTTTCTGAAGTGAACAAACATGTCAATGAGACATTCAAAATCAAAATAACCATATGGTTTATGGTTATGTTCAAAATTATATTTATTTAATATCATAACCGTTTTACCATAGTTAAATTCATCATTCTTATAATATTCTTTATATGGTGGTAATTCCCATTTACTATAATCAAGAACACCATTGATTTCAATTTTTTCTTTATCAGTTAACTCACTATGTTCTCTACCGGTTACAGCTAAAGAATTATGATGTATCCAATTGTTAGGTAAATCATTCAATCCAGCTGCAGCATTATCAATAGTTCTATATTCAAATTCCTCACTCACATCATCACAAAAATAATAAAATGGTTTCATACCTTTAGATGTAATTACTTTTTTCAATTTGTTATTCTTATGTAACCAATAGGCGTACGGTACAGACAAACACAATTCTACTCCAAATTCAGCGTTATTTCTAATTATCTCCATTAGATAACTTCCATAATTTCATCAATGGTAAATCTTTCTGATTTAGAAGAATCAAGTCCTTCACTTGTTATAATTTCATGTCTGTTTTCACCAGGTTGTAATCCAATTTCTTTGACTCTTAATTCACTACCAACTGGAAGATATTTATTGGCCATAGCTTTTAATAAATCACCCATTCCCATAGATTTCATTTTAGTTATATGTGGTTCATGATTGATAGCATTTTCTAAACAATCGAATATCAAATCAACAGCTTGGTTGACAGTCCAAAAGAATCTTGTAGCTTCAGGATCTGTTATTATGATTTCCTTACTTTCTTTTAATAAATCCTTCCATAAACATAAGACAGAGCCTGTTGAATATAACACATTACCATATCTTACAATTCTATAATCAGTATCATCATTTAATCTTTCAAACTGACCAAACAATCTTTCCATCAAAAGTTTACTCGCCCCATATACACCAGCCACTTGTGCAGCTTTATCTGTACTAACACCCAACACAAATTCAGGTTTAGTTTCCAATGATTCATCTAATATATGCATAGAACCAAGTGTATTTGATTTAATACATTCTCTGACTTGTTTTTCAGCTATACCAACATGTTTAGATGCTGCTAAATGAAATATACCAGTCACATCTTTCATAGCTTGCTTGACTTCAAATTTATCAGAAATGTCACCAGTTAAAATTTCTATCTCTGGGTATTTTTGTTTCAAATCAACTAATTTACCCTCATCTCTAGCTATAACTCTAACTTTTCCACCCATATTCAAAACTCTTTCACATAATGGTACTCCCAAAAATCCACTACCACCAGTTATTAAATATAATTTATTTTTCTTAATATCAATCATTTAAAACATCTCCTGTTATTTTTTTTATTTTGTTTAGAAATATATTTTCTTTATACAGATTTTCATAATTTTGTTTTGTTTCTTCATAACAATGATTATAGAAATCTTTATCATTTTTTAATTTATTAGCTAGTTTTCTAGCCGATGAAATATCCCCATCTTGTACAGACAATGATGGGTGTAAATATTTTTGAGTATTTAAGTTATCATAACCAATACAAGGTATTCCTAGATAAGAACAATTTAAGTTAAATGTACCAGCAGAAGCAGTACCTAATTGAACACCATATTTATGTTTTGATAATTCATGCATGAAATCAGACCAATTAACCCATGGTATGTGTTTTATATCCAACATAGATTCATCAGCTTTCATTCTCCCTGTAGTTATCGATGTTATATTATCACTCATTTCTTTTCCAACTATATACGAATCAAAACCTCTGTACGCTGTAACCCAATTACCACCAACCATTACACCTTCTCTCTTCCCATCGTATGGTTTGATTGTTTCTTCTAACATCAAAGTTGGCATCAATTCACATTTAACATCAGTGATACCCTTATAATATTTCAAATCCATATCATTATGACAAAATATTAAATCCATTGATTGTAATATAGAGTGATACCAAAGTTGTGCTTGTACACTACCACCTTGCCAATACCAATATGTACTTTCCTGCATTGTACTTATTTTTTTACAAATCTTTTTCATACTTTCAATAAGTGGATAGTCAAAAAGATATTCTTTATTTTTTGGTATTATCACAACACCAAAATCAAATTTGTCTTGAATATTATGTATTTGATTTATAGGGTAATGTGTAGCGTTCAATGAACACATCCAAGCAACATCCAATCTCATACTTGGGTGGTTTCTTGGTATTTTGCCAGTATAATTACCTTCTGTAAAAAATGCTATTCTCATTGTGATTTACCAAACAATTCTATTACTTTAAATTGTTCCACTATATCCATACCCCGCTTCCTACATTGAAAATTACTATGAAATGAATCTAAAGTATTTTTTTTAAAATATGATTTAGATAATTGTGAAGTGAAACAATACAACAATTTTATTTTATCTTCATATTCTTTTTCTATATCAATAAAGACATTTGGTTTCCAGACATTTAAAGTACTCGGCGTATGATATTCTATCAACGAAATAGTGTTTCTCCGTATCAAAGCATTACCAAAACCATGTACGAACCTGTGTTCATACATGGAATCTTTTATCGGTGGTACAAATATACAGTCGTAATCATTCTCATTTAAGTGATTTTTTTCTATATAATTTATCCAACCAGCCTCATTTAGATCTTCAAGATAATCATCTTCACTCATTTTTAAATTTACATTTTTATTTTTCTCATTATAAATTTTATAAAGATTTACCAACTCATCTCTTCTATTTTCATCATTTGTTAAATCATAACCTTTAGCACCACCTTTGGTGAGGCATAATACATCAAATTGTGTTTCACCATAAACCATCATAGATCCTAACATACTATATTCTATATCATCTGGGTGAGGCGATAAACATAAAACTCTACTATTGTTTAAAAATTTCATTTTCCATAACTATTTAAATTGATTTAAATAACCTATCAGTATAAATCTTTATACCTCTTCTTCTCAAATAATCTCTCAAATCTTCTGAAATATTATTTATATAACCTTCTATTTTTCGTTCTTCTATGTAATAAATAGTTTCATAATTCTGTTGAACGAGGATTATTTTGCCATCATCATATTTAGTTTTCACATCTTTTATATCTTTATCTTCATGTAATTTGTACCAATCTTCAATAATTTCCCATATTAACTTTTTCTGCTGTGTTGCACTAAGTGGTTTTGGGTAATAGTTTTCTTTAATCACTTTACAAGGTGAACCTGCTGCTAATGAACCTTCTGGTATATCTCTGTTAACTATTGAGCCAATACCAATAACTGAATTATCACCAATAGTTACATTAGGTAAAACTATATTTCTTGCTGGTAACCATACATTACTGCCTATCTTAACCGGACCGAAATCAGCTGGAAATCCTTGTAACACATCTAACCAAGCTCCATGTGTCCATATCATAACTTCTGAACCGATGCCAGTATCATCACCTATCTCAACTGATTCTGAAGGATTTATTATAGTATTTTCGAATATACCAACACGATTACCTATTTTAACATTTGAATTTGGACCATTACAACCACCTCTACCTATTTCAACACCATCCCACACAAATAACCAAGTGCCAATATCCAAATTTCTACAATTTATATTTACATTGTTACCGATTTGTGAGAATTTACCAATTTTTATAGATTCACATTTTATTTTTACATTATTACCTATTACAACTGAATCATCTATTTCAACTGAATTACAATTGATTGTGCTGTTCTTACCTATTTTAAATTTGTTCATAACCCATCAACTCCAAATCTTTTTTATAAAACTCAGTAACTATTTTTACTACTTCTTTATTTATACAAGGTCGTGGACATATATCTTTTGGGTGAATACACTTGTAAAATAAAGAATAATGTATTTTTTGAAATTTCTCCCTTGATTCATTTGATTGTTTGCCTGTATTTGATGCACCAACAAATGGAAGTTTCTCATTTACCTCCAACTTGCCAGCTATGTGTTTCCAATCATCTTCTAAATTTTCGTAATAACCCATAAAATCAACAATCTGATATCCTTTGTATGAAAAAAAAGGATGTTGAGGCATCCAATGACTACTAGCCGAATACATAGACATATCATCTTTGTCCCAATTTGTTAAACCCCTCTGTACAAAAAGAGTGAAAAGCATAATAAGTTCATGAAAATATATATCTACTTTTGTATCCTCATATTGATGTAATCTCATCAAATTCTCCACAACCACATGATTAAAAGCTGATACCAATCTATCAAACGGATTTCTCACAAATGTAAATGTAAAACATTCATTGATTTTTTCATCAGTTAAATCATTCCACCACAAATCAAACTCTTTTGGATTTTCTTTATATGATATGATATCTTCAACTTCATTTTTGATTACACCCCTGTACATAGAAGTACCTGCAGTTTTAGGATTTTTATACCATATGAAATTCCTAGATGGGGAATGGATAACATTAAATTTACCTATATTTTCTTTAATATGATTTGTCAATTCATTCTTCATCAAAAACTCTCCCTGTATATATTATTGAGTATTACTTTACTATTTTTACCTATTTTGTACATTTCTCTCCAACAATTCTATATCATTTTCAACCATCTTTTTAACCAATTCCTCAAATGAAGTTTTAAGTTTCCAACCCAATTCTTTTTCTGCTTTACCAGCATCTCCACGAAGTACATCAACCTCAGCCGGTCTCATAAATCTCGGGTCTTGTCTGACATCATCTGACCAATCTGCAACCCCTATGTGTTTGAATGCACAATCTAAAAATTCTCTAATGGAATGAGTTTCACCCGTAGCGATGACAAAATCATCAGGTTTATCTTGTTGTAACATCAACCACATAGCTTCAACATAATCAGGAGCATAACCCCAATCTCGTTTAGAATCAAGATTACCTAATGATATATAATCTGTAATGCCATTATATATTTCAGCTACACCTCTTGTAATTTTTCTAGTTACGAATTCAATACCTCGTCTCTCAGATTCATGATTAAATAAAATCCCTGAACAATTGAACATACCATATGATTCTCTATAATTCTTTGTTATCCAATGTCCATATAATTTAGAAACACCATACGGTGATCTGGGATAAAATGGAGTATTTTCATTTGCTGGATTTTCTACCATTCTCCCAAACATTTCAGATGATGATGCTTGATAAAATTTAATTGGTTTATTATATTCTCTTATAGCTTCCAACATCCGTAATACACCAAGACCAGTAACATCACTTGTTTGTTCCGGTGTATTCCAACTCTCACCTACGAATGACTGAGAAGCTAAGTTATAAATTTCATCTGGATTCGATTCCTTTATACATCTTAATAAAGAATTTTGGTCACTTAAATCACCATTTATAAAAGTGATTTTATTTTCTAAATGTTTTGTATTCACTCTATTAGGTGAAGAACATCTTCTCTCCATACCAAATACTTCATATCCCTTTTCAAGTAATAAATCAGCAAGATGACTACCATCCATCCCATTAATACCTGTAACTAATGCTCTCATTTTTTCTCCATATTTTCAAAATCATTATATTCATAAAACTTATCATTACCATTAATCAAATTTTGTATATTCAATTTTGATAATTGTAGAAACTTCTGAAAAGTATTATTTTTTTTATCACCAAATGAATTTGGGTTATTTTCAGATAAAACATATAATCTCTTTTCAGGATGTCTCCTAGCATGCACATGTAATAAATTCTTACATACAAATTGCATATAATTTTGTCCTAACAACTTTTGAGCCATTATAGATAACCCCTCATCATCGTTATAAAGTAAACAAGGTGGTATATTTACACCATACTTAATCAAATCGGATGATAATACTAAACAAGCCCCACTTATTTTTGGGTAATTTATATATGTAAAATCAAACTCACCAGCTTTTGCATTTATTTCATTCATTTTTTCTATTGGTAATGGTGATTTGGCTTGATTCAAATTCAAATGTTGCTTATCATCATCTACAAAAGTGTGATTTATATAATCATTATGTACCAAAGCATCCCAACTAGCATCCCACATTTTTCTATCAGCAAAACTTAATAAATATCTATGAATGTTTTGTTCATCTGTATATTGTGATAAGGTTTCAATAGCATCAAATGCCTCTCTTGGAAAGAAACTGTCTGTTTCACCCCACATCACATAATCAACCTTTTTACAATAATTATAATTTAAATCTCTCCTGTAATCGGCGTGGAAATAAAATACCTCACTACCAACAACATTTGCATTTACCTTGAAACCTAAATCTTCTATTGTATGAACACCTCTATTAAATTTATCTAGCAATTCAATTTCTGAAATTTGGTTTTTATCAATCTTCTCTATCTGTTCTGACATATTGAAACATAAATCAATTATCACATTTTCTTTATTATCTACAGTTTCCAATAGATTAACCATACCATCAATAAAATCTTTATACATCTCGATTTCAAAGAACATCACATGTGTTCCTATGACATATCTTTTATTTAATTTAACCATTTATTCTCCTATACCACCCACAATAGATATTTTTGTAAATAACAAACCATCTAACAAATCTATAAATCTATTAGTAAACAAAGATATTTCTTTATTATATTCAAAATTTATATTTCCATTTAAAACTTTTTCTAACATATATAATAATGGGTCATCAGAACCATCACCCGCCAAGTTAACACCATTTATACGATGCATTCTTTCATGTTCATAATTTGTATCATAATCAAATTCTACATTAACATCATTAAACTTAACTTTAAATTGTAACTTATTATCTACATCTATTGATATTATATCTTCAACTTTTGAATTTTTAATATATTCATATAAATAATATATATCGTGATAAGCTAATCTGTAAAGTAAATCTTTATTTTCATAATAGGAATGATTAAATTTATCTTTCTTTTTTCTTTCTATTAAATTATTTTTTAACAAATCCCATTTAACATCTCTGAAATTTTGTACATCATTTACATATAACTTTACATTTTTTATTTTTGCTATATTAAAAAGAGATTCCGATTCTTCTTCCGTTGGGGTTAATGGTTTTTCACAAAATACATTTTTACCATACAGTAAACAGTTATTAACTATTTCATAATGAGTATCATTTGGTGTAGCAACAACAACCCAATCCACACCATCTAATTTATCGAGATATGTATCCTTACTTCTACAAGTGAATTTCACATCACAAAACTTTTCAAGTTTTTTGTAAAGTATCTTACCCCAAGTGCCATAACCAATTAATCCAACTTTAATCAACTAATTCTCCATGAAAATGTTCATATGTTTTTTTCATAAAATGATTTGTTAATTTATTTTCTACATTATTTGGTATAGCATTATATTGATAAATCCAACCAACTTTAGTGAACAACAAATCATCATGTAATATTTCTTTCCTAGCCATATCATTCATATTAAATTCATATGGTAATAGTTTAAAATCTATACCTAATTTATTGATTAACATATTTACAGGAGTTTGATCAGTGCCACCAAAAAATGTTTCTTGTATTTTAATTAAATTATCTTTATTGTTATGGTAAAAATCTGTAATTGATTTGAATAATTTTTTATGATTTTTATTAACAATTATAAAACCACAATCAAAATATTTCCAAATATTCATCATATAATTGTCAAAAATATATTTAGAATAATTTTCCACACTTCTACAAACCCAGTCCCAACTTCCATCAAATTGTGCCCCACACAACTTACCATCAGTCATCTCAAAAAAATTGGGTGTATCTGGGTGAATGATTGTATCGGCATCAACCATAGCGACTTGATTATATTTTATTTCATTAGAATCTAATATATCAAATAGATAATATCTTTGCCAACAGATTCCCATTTGGTCATTGGGCAACAATAAATCATTTAATATAAACAATTCACAATCATTTTTATTACACCATTTTTTCCAACTATCTATAGAGTATTTATAAGCTTCTCTTCTACTACTTGCGTATCTACCTTCACCTTTAATGTCTATATCCATCATAAAAACTAAATTTTGTGACATAACTCTCCTAATTTATTTTTAATTTTAGATTTAATAATACTATCAATATTTGGCTTTATATCTAAAAACTTTTCATCTGACAAAACATAATGTCCACATATTTTTATTAATTCTTTTTTATTATCTTCAGGTACAAAATCATTATCAACCCATTTTTTCCAACGATTTGAATAATAACAAATTCTATAATAATCTTCTATATCATCACCCATATGTTCTAAATAACATAATGTTTCTAATTGACCAAACTCTGGAGCTATGTTTAAACTACTTAAACCTATTTCAAATCTTGCTTTAATATCACCATTTGTTAAGTAATCACCATTATGTTCTTTACTTAATACATTCCAACGTTCACATACATCGACAAATTCTTTTAATCTACTACCATCAAAAGTTCCTGTATTAACTCTCTTACCTAAATCTAACCCAACACCTGATTGTACCACTGCATATTTAATATTATTAAAAAAACTATGGTTTGATAACTCTTCTAATAATCTATGTAATTCATCAGGAGTAAACTTTCTAATAGCTTCTTCAGTACCAACTTCGAATAAAGTATTTGGATTCATATTATTAATATAATTAATTGTAGCTAAAGTTTCCTTTAAACCATCATCAAAATTAGGATACTTTTTCCAGGGGTCAATATGAATTATATCAAAATTTTCAGCATCGTGCTTAAATGATTCATAACCATCGTCATCTGTATAACCTTGTCTAGCTCCGCCGTGGTCTCTTTCAATTGGAACTCTACCATCAACATAATCTGAAAATTCTTTAGTAGTCCAATTATTAACATAACCGCCATTAAATTCAACTTGTCGCCTCGATGGTATAAAACCAATTTTATTACCCGTTTCTTCTGTAAATTCTATTATAGAATCTACTACATTCTTACTCATTGGTCCTATAAAGAATTTTATATCATTCATATTCGATTCCAGTATAAAGTTTAAATTGTTGTTTAGCTTGATACAAAGCTATCTGTTTACCATCAACTGTAAATGGTTTACCATCAATAATTCTATTTTTATCTGAAGTAATATCCAATGGTGTAGCATTAAATAATAATACATTATCTAATTCATTTATCAAATCCCAATTACCTCTATCAATTATTTTAAATTTTCTATTCATCAATTCACAAGTATATTGTACAGCTTTACTAAAACCGCCTTTACCCAATATATAAATTAAATCAAAATCTATATTTTCAAAATAAGATTTCACACCACTATAATCAGTATTATAAGCAACTAAATAACCATCATTATTTATAATAGTATTACTTGCCCCTATATGCACTACTTCATCTGATAGTTCATCTACATAATCTAAAATATCTATCTTAAACGGCATACTAACCGCAAAACCTGAAATACCTAATGTCTTAACTGCAGTAACTGATTTTTCAATATCATCTGAATAAAATGATTTATAAATAGCGTTTATATTATTTAGTTCAAATGCGTTATTAAAAAACATACATCCATTATTTCCAGGTGATGTTGAAAATGAACAATATATCTTAGTATCTTTATTTATCATTTATTTCTTGTAACATTTGCTTTGCTTTAAAAAATAATATATTACCAAATTCCGTTTCGTGTAACGGGGCCATATTTAAAAATATTAAAGCTGTGATTAATTTAACTTTATCTAAATCGTAATTATTTTCAATAACCCAATGTTCATATATCGGTTTAAACTTAGTAAGATTAGATTCATTCTTATAATCATAATTTACAACATTTTCATCAATAAAACAAGAGAAATTTTCATTATTTTTCATTAAGTTATAAGACATCAAAATCCCACCATACATTTTAGCTAAATCATAATATACATCACCTACATTACTACCAGCAAAATCTTGTCTCCAATCTAATAGATAAAAATTTTCATCGCTACCATATATTACATTATCAAATTGTAAATCACCATGAAATAATTTAGTAGGTATCCCATCATATAACTTATCCCAATTAAAATCATTTAGTAAATTATCAATACCATTTGTTTCAACACCATTTACAATATGTTTTCCTCTAAATGATGTATCTCTTCCACTTAAAAATAATGTTAATCTATTCATAGTTTTATCAAAATAAAATTCTTTACACATTTCGACAAAACCATCATCAACATAAGTCTCTTCCCATAAATTTTCTTTACCGAAAGACAAAAACTCTTTCCAAGTTTTTATATTATTACAATTATAAAGTGTATCACCTTCAACCCAATTGTATGAATATAGATTATTTTTACAATCAATCAATGCAGGAACTAAATCAGTTAAATCATCGGCTCTTTTTATTCTACCATCAATAAAGCTCTTATCTGATGATAATTTAATAAATTTATCATTTACCTTATATAGAAATTCACCATTCACTTTTGGAATAGAATATTGTATCGACTTTTCAAATAATTTTTTAGCTTTTATATAATTATCAATAGTACCAACATCATACCAATCAAATTGTTTAACTTTCATACTAGAATATTTATCTATATGATAATATGCACTTATAATTTCACCACCATCAACATCGAGTTCATTCCAAAATGTTTCATAATCATATATACCAGCCAAACCGATAAACGCATTAGCGTAACCTTTTTTATCTTTATTTTTTAAACTGACAATATCATCATCTTTAGTATCAACTGTAGCATATAATTCAGGAATACCTGTTGGGTAAACTCCCAACCAATTAGTATCTAATTTAGGTAAATCATCTGAAATGATAGTATCGGCGGTTACCCAAATAAATGGTTTTTGTAAATGTTCTTTACATTTATTAATAGAATATGCCGGACCCGTTCCTTCACCTTTATAGTTATCCACTTCTACAAATTTGAATGTTCTATCTGGGTGAGCTGTCTCACAATATTCTCTAACCATATTACCTTTATAACCAAGAGCAATAACTATCTCATATTCTTTTGGTGTCTTATCTATCATATGTGTTATGATAGCTTTATTATCTAATGGTAATAATCCTTTATTAATATGATTTGATAAGTTTTCTAACCTACTACCGATGCCGGCTGTCAATATACATAGAGCCGGTTTTAGATGTTCGTGCTGTATTTTACCATCACCCCTACCAGACTCATCTGATATTCTAATAACATCATCAACTTCGGGTGTTGACACTTCTTGTAGTATAATGTCTGTTACAGCTATAACTCTATGTTTCTTCGGCGGTTCAACTGTAAAATATTCTCCAGCTTTCATTATCTTTTTCTCAACAACTCCCTCATCATTTTCTAACCAAACTTCTGCCGTACCATCTATGATGAAATTAGTTTCTAATTTTTGTTCGTGATACTGATAACTTGTTTTAGTTCCAGCGTTTATATAAATTCTCTTATAACAATACTTATCATTTAATTCCAACCAAACTTCTCTTCCCCAAGGTTTATATATTGTTTTAGATTTTGACACTTTTAATTCCTTTATTTCTATCTAAATTAATTGAATGAGCTGTATCCAGTTCATTATTTGGTTTTCTGTCATTTATAAGGTATCTAACAGCACCTCCAAATCCCATTATCAACTGATCATAATTTATACCAGCTCTTTGCATTTGTTTAATAGTAGCCTCTCTAGAACTCTCTTTTCTACCAGTTGTAATTATAATATGATATCCCATTGAATCCCATTCTCTCAATTTATCATGAGTTCCAGGTAATACTTCAAGTTCCAAATCCGGATTTTGAATTTCAACTGGATTTGAATGTTTCACCAAAGTTCCATCCAAATCACAGAATATTGTTTTTGATTTATTCTTCATTATTAACAACCTCCAAAATATCTTCTCTACTCAAATTATCCATTTCCATCTTATGTCTTAAAATCATATGAGAAGATTCTGTCCAATCTCTATTATTAATAAGTGGGTACTCCATTTGAAATCTGGGAGGGAAATAGGTTTTTAAAGAAAATTCTATTAAATCTTCACTCAATAATCCCAATTTCCTCAAATGCCATGGTGTTAAAAAATGATGAGAAATAAATTTCCATTGTGTACATTGTCCTGGTAATGTATATTCTCCTAAATTATCAAACATAGTTGCAAACTTATCAATATATTCCGGTTTCATAACAAAAATATCAGCTAGTAATTCTTGATTACTTATATCCGTAGGCCATCCATACTTTCTATCAATGAAATTTGATAGATGTACTTTATCAACATCAAAATTAGAAAAGTCCATATCATTTATCCAACAATGATCAAATCTAGCATTAACTACCAAATCATATTTTATATTATTTTCTTTTTCATATTCTTGTCTTAATCTCATCACCTCTTTAAAACCATACCATTTACTAATATGTGCCTGAACTCTGTCATACGCCCATTCCTTTTGAGTTAAATGGTTTGGTAAATCAACAAAAACTACCTGTGGGGTATGCAGTGATTTAACTGGTTTGTATATTTCATCAAGAATATCTTTATCTGTATCATGCCAAGAGAATAAAAATATATCAACATCATTATTTTTTAAAATATGTTCATCTAAAAATTTATATGTATATTTGGCTATCTCTTTTGTAAAATTCGCATCTTTTTCTTCATAATTTTTACCACTTATACTGCCGATTAAACCATTCATTGTGTATGCTATTTTCATCAATTATTCCCAGAAAATTATGTTGTGATTTATATTTTCTAAAATGTCTTGTTTTATTTCATTATTGTATGTAGCTGTTTTTAAAATTACCACAGCTTTTTTATAATTTTCAAGTATTTTTGGTGATTTAATTATAATATTAGTTCCATATAATCTATTATTTTGTTTCATTTTACTATTATCTAATATACATGTAATCTTTTTTGTTTTTAATCCATTAAATATTAAAAATTGAGAAAAAATATGACCACCAAACAAAAATATTTCACCAATATGATTATCAATTTTTCTGTTTAAAATGTCAACTTCATTTTTATAAAAATTAACGAAATTTAAAAACACATCTTTATTTTTTTCATAAATTGATATTGGATAAGTTATATCTTCTGGTGTTGTTTTTTTACAAATAAAAAATATACAAGGTAATTCACTATGATAATGTTTTTTAATAGTTTTAAATCCAACCCTTTTTAATAACACATCTAGTATATCTTCTGTCAAGAATATAGTATGTTCAAAGTTTAAAGCGTTTGTAAACTTGTTTTCTACATAATGATATAGATTTGGAATACTAAAAATATGTAAAGTGTCATCTGAAATCTGCTTATGAATTGTTTTTAAAAATTCAACTGGTTCATATATATGTTCAAATACATGTGAATGAACTATAGCATCGTAATCATCATCAATAACATAATTAGAATCAAACCATTCTCGAAAATGAACAAAATTATCCATAACTACTTCTTCATAAGTATGGTTAGGTTCAAGAGCTGTCCAATGATTATTTACACTCTTTGATAAAAATAATTTACCCAATGTACCAGATCCCGCACCTATTTCCATAACCTTATTAACATTCGCTGTCTCAATAAAATCCGTTAAAGCTTTATCGTGATTCTTCCAAACCTTACCTATACCATCATTATGTGGAAATTCATAAACAACATCTAATGGAAATAATTCACGTAACTGAATTATACCTGTATTTTTACAAATATCCCAACTCTGATTCATCATAACATCTTTATCAATATCTTGACTTGTACAGGCCATAGAAGCTGGAACATTCCCAAAGGTATGTAGGTGTTCTAAATCTGAACTACTATCTAACAAACTTTTTGTTCTAATTTCATAATCCTTATATAACATCAAATATAACCACTATTATCTTTTTCATTGTAATAATTCCTCCGGAAATGTATTTGTTTCAGTATCCATTGAATATAATAATTCTTTATTTCTTTCTCGTATCAAAGATAAGAAATTTCTATAATTGTCACCGCCACAATCAGTCCAAGAATAAGGGTGAGTTAACAATTGCAATTTATTTACTTTGGAAAAATCAAACTCTAATGGATGACCAAATTTCCAAGTATGATTAGAATCTGATAAATATAATACATTTAATTTATTTGGTTTTTCATCAAAATAATGAAAAAATCCTTCACCATAACAATTTATTTTATTTTCTAATTTAAAATATTCCTTTAGATATTCTTTTTTAGGTCTATGAAAAGCAAACCTATCTATTTCAAATCCATAAGAATCCTCAAGTATTTTAATATCTCTAATCACATAATCTTTTAGTTTATGTAAAGGCATCAATGGTGGATTTTGATGTAAACCTATATGATGACCCAAATCTTTTATTTCTCTAATCAATTTTATATTTTTTTCTGACAAAGCGTTATAAGTATTATTTCTCACCTGTACAGTATATGTAGAAACAACTCCTAATTCATTTTCTATAATAGCTAATTCATATGCTCTATCGATAGAAAATTCTATATCATGTCTCAGTACACAAAACTTCTTAGTATCCTTTTTTATATCCGAAAAATCTACTATTGGGATATAACTATCAATTAATTTAATTATATTTTTGTATTCTATATATGAAAAATTTCCCAAATCTAGTACCTTAAATTAAATTTCTGTCCGCTTGAAAACCTATTTTTTTACCATCATCAATTAAATTTACTTCCATACTAATCTCCCATATATTTCTTTGTAATTTCTAACCAATTGTTTTTAAAAATTTCGTACTTAATATTGTTTCTATTTAGTTCTCTAATAACATTCCAATATAACACTTTGTACGGTGAATTTGTTTCATGCTTTCTTGATAAATCATCAATAAACAAACAACCATCTTCTACAACATACTTTAATTTATCCATAGGACTCTTTACTACAATAATAGATTCGTATTTAAATCCATTAACATCCAGCCAATCTTTTGTAATATCATAAGCATTATCAAATGGTCTTGCGGTCAAAAAATGTATCTCATATTCTTTTGAAAGCTTTTCCAAAGCCTCCTTTGAATATGGTAACACCTTATCTTTCATTAATTCTTCACGAGAAAAAGCTTTATCAAAATCACACACCCCATTGGTTGTAAATTTTTGAATCCTTTCCCAATGATTATTAATTGTACTATCTATATCACAAAATAACTTTTTCATTTTAATCCCGAAACAAATTTTTTATATTCATCATCTTTACACGAATATGTAAATATAGAATAATGTTTACTACTCGTATTTAATCCATATAATTTCCAAAGTTTAGCATATTCTATAGGTATTCTTTTTTTATCTATAACAAAAACCGGAGAAACTTCCCCCCCAAATATTTCAATTAATTTTTGAGAATTTTTATGTATTTTTTCTCTTAAATAATTTACATCAAAATTTTGAATTATACAAGCTAAATTTTCATAAACTGTAATGGGTGGGGTAGATGGTGTCTGATTCTTATCTCCATATTTCTTATATCTAGCCAAATTTAAGTAAGAAAAGATATTATCATTCTCCAGCTCACCCCAATAATCTTTTCTAACACACACTATTGCTAATCCCGGAATAGAACCTAATTGCTTATTACTACAAGTTATAAATATCTTTGTATCATTAGGTATATCGTAATATGGAAACGAACTTATAGCATCTACTATACAACCTTCTTTTTCAAATACCTTATTTACCGATGTTTCTAATTGACAATACAAATCTATACCATTACCTTGCTCCGGAACATACAATTCCGATAACTCATTCCATCTTTCTGTAAAAACTCCCTCGTGTCCAATAACATTTATTTGTTTTTTTAATGACCAAAATACAGATTCTATACCAATTGTTCCTCCTCCAGGAATAAAGAGAACATCATAATCTTGTAAATTAAATTTACTAACAAACTCACCATTCAATCTTTTATATAAATCAATAAATTCTATATCTCTATGGGAATATTTAATATTAAATGTTGTTGTTGATAAATGTGTATTAGGTCCGAACATTTAAATACTCCCACAAACTTTTATATACCAAATCAAAATGATTTTTTTTATCTAACCAATTATAATAATATCTAGGTAATAACTTACTTATGTCATTTTCGTTCTGTTGTAAAAATTTTACCAAAGATGGATCATTTGGATTATAAAATGGCTTTACATACCCACAATAACCTTCTTGTGGATAACCACTAGCGTAAGTTGGTTGAACCTCTAAAAAACATAATGTGTTATCAGATTGGTCTATTATTACATCAATTCCTTGGTGATTCAAACCTAATACTTGTATAGCTCTACATAACTCTTCTTCATATTCAGACATTATGGATTCACATAGTTGATTATAATACATCCAATTATCTATATGTTCTATATTAAATTTACCAGCAGTTATTGCTAACCAATCATTTCCATCTACAACTCTAGCATATCCAGAAACTACTCTATTACCAGCAACATGTATTCTAAAAGATAAATTTACATTTCTATCTTTATCAGTAGAATCAACTAATTGTACACACATCTTTGTAGTTTTTATTCTTGAATTACTTTGAATATAATTTAAATATTCACTATCCAGTTTATTTAATATGGTATCTAAATCTTTCGTCTCCCTCACAACATAAGTATTTTTTCCACCCACACCATTATTTAATCTTATCAAAAATGGGAATGGTATATTGTATTTTTCTTGTTGTAAATAAAAATCTTCTTTATCCTTATAAACAAAAAAATCAGGACAATTAACATTGTTAGTTTTCCACAATTTAAAAGCTTCTTCTTTGCTTTGAACACTCAAAAACCCTTCAACTGAATTAGTTATGTATGGTAAATTTCCAATTTCATTATTTTGATTAACCATACCCAAATATTCTTCATTTGTCATTAGTTCTGGGTCTGGATACCACCGTATATATTTTATCGTATCTTTATGTTTATTATATGCATCTAAAACACTATGTCCATCTTCACCATTTACATCCAACACTTTACCAAAATGTTTTTCTAACATTTCTTTTTCAAAAACTCTCCAATTTTTTGGAGCTCTCTGTGGAGATCTATTTGCACTAATTACACTATACATTAACCCAACCCTTCTTCTAAATACTTAACAACTGTTTCATTAAATTTTTTAAATCTATCGAATCTATCCATGATTGAATCATAATCATTTTTATAACCACCACCCTTAAAATGAATAATTTTAGTTTCTGGTATAAGTAAATATTCCCAATACAAACCAACTATATTATGAGATAAAGACGCTAAATCATATTTAGTATTGTTTCCAATTAATTCGTTTAATGCTGGTGTTTCTTTAGTTTTAAATTTATCCATTTTATCTCTCAAATCTATCCATTCATCTATAAATTTTATAGATTGTTCTATATTTAAAAAAGCCACAAAAGAAGCAATATAAGGCATATCAGCCCAAAGATCCGTTCTATCACATAACACAATATCTTCCTTAAAATTCAAAATATCCGATGTATCTTTTAAAAACATACAATCTATATCAACCATAAAAACTGGTACATTTTTTTCCAATAAATAAGATTTTACAAACTCTATTTTTTTCAATACATTTTTTTGCCAACTCTCATCCCAATATTCTTCGGGTATCAAAATTTCTTCCGATTTTAAAAACTTTATTTTGGGATTTAATTTCTTAAAATAATTTGTAGTTTCTACTGGTAAACCAATATCTAATATACAAATCTCATGAATATGATTTAAATCAAGTTTTTCCACTGCACTTTCAAGGAAAACCCGAAGAAAATCTTCAAATTGTTCACTGGCAATTGATAAAATAGAATATTTTTTCATATTCGAACCACCTCTGTATTATTTAAATTAGAAAATATATCATGCCAATGTAAACATAGATTTTCAAGAGTATATTCTTTACTAAACTTTTCTCTAAAATTATTCAATAAATTTGAATATTCATCAAAATTACCAATAATGTGTTTGATTTTTTCACCCAAATCTGACCAATCATGATTAACAGATATATATGTTTCATCTTCAATGTAAATATTAGGTTTAGTATCTATTATACTCATATTTGGTTTTACAATCATAGTTCCATACTGCATACACTCAAAATCCCTAAAACATATTTCCCCCATACCAAACGGTGATAAAGATAACTTGGATTGATATAAAACTTCTATATATTCATTAAATGGTAACTTACTTGTCCTTATATCATAATCATTTTTGGTATTATTTAATACATCCCAAGCACTTTCTCTATGTTTGGTATAAAATAAATCATTTCTAACTTTATGTTCTTCGGAATATCCATGTTTAGCGTTATAAATCGCACACACATCAATATTTTTTTCTTTATTTATATTTACAAAATTATGATAATGAGGTAATAAATACCCTAAATTCCAACCACTTAATTTTATTCTATCCCAATCATTTTCAGGTATATCATAAGATATATTACAATCAGATTTTTCACCAAAAAACCACCTATTCAATATATATGGATTCTTATAATACTCTCTTTTACTTAACTTTTGATTTTTAAACATATATATCGCATCACTCTGTTTAAAAACATCATAAGAGCCCATCATAGAAGTTGAATCTTGACCGTCAAAAAGAAAATATTCACCACCATCAGTAACCTTATCTAAGTTACTTAAACCCCAATCGGTGCTCTCTGATAATGGTTTATCTTTATCATAAAAATCAGACATACCAACAAATAAAAAATCATAATCATCTGAATCAGTAATATCAATACTACAATCTCTAAGCATATCTTTTATGAAAAAGAAAGGTCTAAATGTAGGTTCATTTCTATCTTTTGTTGGATTTAATATCTTAACTTTTATCACGAATAATCCCAAAATATTTTTCATTTTGTTTTTCTTGTCGTTTTATATCTTTGGGGTGATAAAATGCAAATTCTTCTTGAGCTGGTAAATGAGTATATTCTTTATAACCAACCAAAGTTTCGTGTACAGGCTTTTCCCATCTGATATTAGGTCTATTTCTCCATATTCTACCTTGCCAATCCGGCCAATTAACTCTACCCCACTCATCAACACTCCAATGCCACGCTAATTTATGTTCATCTGTTAACCCTTCTACTGTATTTACTCTTGGGACATAGTATAAATCTATTGTTGGATTAATTTCCAATATCGGTTTTAGATTATTCATAAGTCGTTTATGTGGAATTTCATCAGCATCTATGTTCATAATATACGAACCTTCACACATACCAGTCAAGTGATTTTTTTGGCCAGCGAAATCATTTAATAGATGTCTTTGTTCAAATTTAATTTCATGAACTGAAACAAAAAAATCAAGTAATTGTTTTGTTTCTTCATTATCTGAATAATCATCAAGGATTACTATTTCATCTTCTTCATCTTTTCGCTTAATTAAAAAATCAAGTAAATTTTGTAACGAATCTGTTTCATTATGTGTTAATATAGAATACGATATATTCATTTTTGTATATCTTTCCTAATTTCATCTTGTTTTTCAACTCTAACATTGTCAGTTTTAGTTTCAATTTGTTGTTCTTTGACAACTTTAAACAATTCATTTGATTTTATATCATTTTTAGATAAATCTGTTTGTTCTCTGATATATTTCTCTATTATGTCCAATCTATAATTAATCAACATCAAATTTGATATATTATTTAATTTATAAGTTCTATAACAATTTTTAGTTCTTTCCATAGAAAAAATACTTGGTCTTATGACTTGTTCATATAATTTTTTTGCACCAAAACCTATTTTAGATTTTGGATTTTTGTTTAATACAACATAAGAATTACCCTTTTCATTTTCATCATATTCTATTGATATATTTACTTTTTTACTTATAGTTTCAAATATGTCTTGTACATCTTTTTCATATAAATAATTTAAATTTAACCCATGTATCAAATTAGTAGAAATATCATTGTATAAAAATAAAATTAAAGGAATTTTATCATAAATATCTTTACCCTTATATCTAAAAGAAATTATCATACCTGGAGTTAACTTGTTTTTTGGTATTGTTTTTTTGGATAAAATCCTACGATAATGATTTATTTTTTTAGCCATTTACTTTTTTTAATTTTGGTAATTTGATTTTAGTTTCAGATTTATCGTCAGATTCATATTTCCCATTTAAACTTTCCAACGCAATATGAAATTTTTTATATAATTTAGTTTGTGTATTGTCATATCTATTTTCATAATAACCACCTTTACCATCAGGATAATTTTCTCTTTCATTTTCAGGTATCTCAACCATAGGTGAAAATGACCAAAAAATATTGTCATCTAAAAATATAGGACTCAACATACCAAATGGCAATGTCATCACCGAAGGTATCCATATCTGTCCATCATTTTCTTTAGCCATCTTTTGCATATCTTCAGGTAATTTTTTATATTCTTCATTCTCTGATATAGTTCCTTTGAATTTATCAGATGTTACATATCCACAATACATACATTGACTGATATCAGCACTCACTACATATAGAGAACGATTTTCACATAAACAACAATTTGTAACTATATCCATATCTAAACCTTTTTTAATTTTGGGAGTTTAATTTTAGGTAATACTGTTTCTTTATTTATTTTTTTTAATTTGGGTAATTTTAATCCTGCCATACCTGGAATTTGTTCTATACCAGGACTCACAATTTCATCTAATTTTTTTGACATATTTTCTAAAGTAAATTTATTTATATTTTGTGATAATTGTGATTTACCTTTTCTTTTGATTTCAAAATAATTATTAAAAACATAATTCAATGCATTATAAGCTTTATTTTCATCAACTTCAAACCACTTAGAATTTTCAACTATAATATCTTCCCACACCATAGATTTGGGTATATCAACCAATCTACCAGGTAAAAGAATACTACTGTCACCACTTAAAAAATCTAATTGTCCACTCCAACCAGTAGATATTACAGGTAAACCAGTCATAGTAGCTTCAAGTAATGGTCTTCCAAAACCTTCACCATGAGTAAATGATACCATAGCTTTAATTTTTGGATGATTATATAAATAATTCATTTCTATTTTTGTTAAATCACCATGTAACAAGTATACATTTGGAGTATTGAAATTAGATGGGAATTTAGATTTTATTTGATTTATCTTACCCAAACATTCCTCTCTGTCTAAAATAGAAAAACTAGCACCATTTGTTTTTAATATCAAAGCTGGTTGTTTCTTTTTGTTAGCAAAGGCTTCAATGAATACTTTTACCAATTTACCTATATCTTTTCTATCTTCACCATATCCACCTTGAGTCCATTGACCAACAAATAAGAAAGCAAAATCCTCTGGGATTTTTTCATTTATGTTTTCTAGAAATTGAGAATCGATTTCATCAAGCTTTAATGGTTTATAAACATCATCATCAACACCCTCAAACAAAACCTCAACAGGTTTAGTTACTTGATGAACACCTTCCTTCCTCTGTTCACCATTTGGTAAATTTTGCATTCTGTCATAAACCGTATTGACTAAACCATTTTTAGAATGTTCAGATGGTACAATAATCAAATCCATTTTGTTACAACTATCAATCCATTTTGGGGAAATTATATCAGTTTCAATACCAGCAGTTATCCCAATATTGTATTTACCATATGTTTCAAATTCGTTAGGAATACGAATATCAACATATACATCAGGTTGCTTATCCATTTGTGGTTGTGATAAAATTCTACTCAATATTTCTCTATCTTGTTCATTATCATTATTAAGAGCATTTCTTGGACATTCACCCCAACGAACATCCATAATTTTTATATCATATTTATCGTGTTTGATAAATGAATGAACTAGATCACGAGCGTGGTCACCATATCCACTCCTTGAACTTACAGGTGCACATATTAACATTAATTTATTCATCTACACAGCCTCCAAACTATATCGTTTTCTTGGTTTCCATTTTTTAAATGCCATATCCATATATTCAATAAATTTATCAGACATAAATTCAGCTGTCATCCCTATATTTTTATCCATCATATATTCTTTACCCAATTTACCACATCTATTTCTTTCCTTGGAATCCATATCATACCAATATTTAAGAGCGTCACCGGCATCTTCAAACTGAGCTCTATCGTCAAAAATATATGGTGTTAGTGGTGAACCTTGTAAACTTATATTACTTGGAAATACAGGTTTAACCCATACACCATGTTCTTTATATTGACCTCTGTGATTAGAGCCCAATTCAACATAATCATCTGCCGTTAAATATGATTCTGAATAACCGGATCCATCTGGCGAATTATTTCTTTTCTTAAATCCACATTGGTCTTGTAATCCACCAGTGACATTCACCACGATAGGTGTTTCTGTCATCAACGCTTCCGCTGAACCTAAACCGAACCCTTCATTGGATGCTAAATTAATATAAACATCAACTGAATTATATATAAAATTTATTTCTTCATCGTTAAAATGACCACCATTATCATATGTAAAAATGACATTATAATTTGGTATCATATTCTGGCATACAGCTTTTATATCTGTACCATTTTCATCTGATGGTTGAGTATGAAAAACTAAGCAACACTCTTTTCTCTGTTCTTCAGTTAAATTATCCATAAAATGTTTATAAGCCATAACAACATCACCTGGTTGTTTTCTTCTTATATTTCTATTAAGATATAAAATTTTAAATTTATATTTATCTAAACCATATTTGTTCTCAAAATTTTTAAATTTAGTATCACCTATATCAACTTTATAATGTTGTTTTGTATCAATCCCATGTGGCACATATTTTATTTGCCAATCTTCATAATCATATTCATTCAAAATTCTTTTGTTTATACCATAAGTTTGTTTAGATATACCCATCAATAAATCAGAACTCCTATAATAATTAGTATTATATTTTGGTGTTGGTAAATCATCCCATATATTCAAATAAAATATAGGTATATTTTGTCTTATTTCATGTTCCATTTGATATAACCAAATCCAAAATCTTGGATCTGTAAAATGTAAAATAGCATCTGGTTTTTCAATATTCATAATTTCACGCAATATTTCTGGGTTACCATACCCTTCGGATGGGTATATTTTTAAATATGCATCTTTTATACCAGTTTCATTTCTAACATGTTCATTCATATCTACTATCTTACCCCTTTCAGGATGTTTTATAGCAGCTCCAAGCTGTACCCATTGATACTTATGTAATGTACCCATCACAAATTCCTTAGATTGAGTAGCAACACCACTATGCATCCTCAAGTCATCGGACATCAATAAAATTTTCTTCTTTTCCATATAACCTCTTTTTTTATTTAAAGACGACTGCCGCTACAATGCAATTCAGCATATTCATTCATTTCAGTTTTAAATTGTAAATCATTAACATATCTATTCATCGTCCTATTTGTTAATTTTTGTAATGACATTGACGAATTTATAGTGTCAACTTTAAATTTTTCATATAACGATTTTAATAATTTAACCGAAGTAAGTTTTAATTTTTCCATATAATAACCTCACTTTATATATAAGTATATATTCTATATATAAGTATATATAAATTATATAAAACAACTATTTTTTAATCAATTATTAAAGTTTTTTTTCCAAACTTTTGAGCATATGTAAGTGTATTATTTGTACCATTTGAAGTATGACCTTCTGGAATGAAGCCGATTACATAATCACTATAAATAGCTATCTGTTTATTTCTTGCGAAAAAGTTTTTGACACTATATGGTTTTCTATAATTATGTTCCCCTAACGGACAATAAAGATTGTGTGTGGAATGTGCTGGTGG
>Ga0098061_1000182_pt1 | contig 27481 bp, 31 predicted proteins | sample 22_taG_FD_92579 | JGI IMG/M metagenome (GOLD analysis project Ga0098061, IMG submission 92579) | Marine viral communities from the Subarctic Pacific Ocean - 22_ETSP_OMZ_AT15343 metaG | ecosystem: Environmental > Aquatic > Marine > Oceanic | place: Subarctic Pacific Ocean | collected 2015-01-20
GTTAACATATTAAAGTTACCTTGATCAAAATATCCAAATAACTTTTTAAATAACTTTTCTCGTTGATTATCATTTAACTTAGGATGTCCTAAAATATCCCTTATTGTAGTTCCACTTACTTCTTTACCACCCACTCTTACTGATTGATGTGGTGCTGTAAGAATATATCCACGTTCTCTATATCCAACCATTTTATCTTTATTTCTTTTATAATCATCAAAGTATGCTCCAGCCTTTAATCTATTAGCATCTTTTTTTCCAAAAATATAAATTACTGCAGTTGTTCTTTCATCAAATTTCTTTAAAGTATTTTTAGCTTGATATGGTGTTGTTTCTTTTATAATACGATTAGATGGTATACCCATTTTTTTCATATGTCGAACTTTTTCTGCAAAGTTCATTGGGTGTCTTGGTGGTTTCTTTAAATCAGATGTAACTATGTAAGCCTCATCTACTTTTTTCTCTAACCACTCGTAAGTTTTTTTGTGATGAGGGCCAAATGGTTGAAATCTTCCACCATAAACACCAACTACTTTTTTGATTGTGGGTGATTTCTTTTGCATAGCTTTACTTATTTTACGACCAGCCCCTTTTGGAAAAATTTCATCAACTTTTTTATAACCACTCAACTTATCAGTTTTGTTTTTATTTATACCTTTTCTACTTGGTGAGGGCACAACATCTTCTGTTTTAGATTTTTTTGATTCTTTCTTTCCACCTACAACATCACCCATTGCATAAGCGTGTGATGAACCTGGCATTACTATAGCAACTGTATCACCATCGGATTCTACTTCTTTTATTTTTTTATCCATTTGAATATCACGAGCTTTATTGAAAGATTTAGCTGATTCCCCAGCTTTACCTTTAACTAAACTACTTAAATGGTCTTTACCATATTTCTTTTCTGCCCATTTATAATCTTTATGTCCAGACTCAAAATCACCAGGATATGCCATTAGATATAATAATTGTTGATCAGCTTCGTAATCTGCATCACCCTTTAATGAGTCTACTTTACCATTACCTGAACCTGGTGGAAATCCACCTTTATACCCACTATTTCTTAATGCTTTTTTATTTTCTTTAGTTAACTTATCTGCGGGAACAGAATCCTCATCACCTTGACCAAACATATTTGCAAACATAAAAGCCTGTTCTTCTTCTTTTGTATTTCCTGTTTCTTTTGCAATTTGGTCATATATAGGTGCGTCTGGATTTGATATATCTGAATTTTCTCCATCCCAAGTTTTTACATCATCAAATTTTATTCCTGCATTAGTTGCTACATGATGTTGTTCATCTCCACCACCACCTGCATAAGGGTCTTTATCACTTTTACCACCTTCAGTCAAAAAAGTAACTTTCTTTCCTGCTTTTCTGGCTTCTTCTACTCTCTTTTCTATTTCAGGAATAACATGATTTTCTATAGAATAATTGTCTGGATGTTTTGGGTCATATACCTCTATACCTTTTTTATTTTCTACCTTATGACCGTGAGCAGTTCCAACTATACTACTTCCCCCTTCTGTTTGATGTATATAATTGTCTCTCCAAACTTCTTTATTAAAATCTTTCTTAGATTCTCCAAATTCTGGAGCATTATCATAATCTTTATATTTTTTATCAAAATTTTGTTTTTTATCCTTGATTGTATTCAAAACACTTTGGTTATTTGATTTTTCAACATCACCAACCGTAGTTTCCTTACCACCTATATTAACTTTTGTAGTTGGTCTCATTTTATGTGTTGCACTATATTTTTGAAACGCACCTTTATTTTTAAAATCTATTTCTGAAAGACTTTTTCTCTTTGGTGACGGCACAACATCTTCTGTTTTAGAGCTGACCACTCTAAATTTTAATGCAGGGCGACCATTAATAAGTAAATCACCCTTTTCATTCCAATCAATAGATTTAACTACAACGGGCTTGTTTTTGAATCTACCCATTTTAACAGTATCACCTATCTCAATTGGTAAGTCAATACCCTCATCAATTAAATCTTTAATTAACCATTCTGTTAATTTATTCATTATACTGATAATGCCCTTTTATACCATCCGTAGATGAATCTCTCTTGTTCTGGTTTTTTATTTACTAAATCGTAGTAATGTTTCATTCTGTAACAACGAACTCTATCTAAAGATGGTTTATATGTTTCAACCGCACCTTTAGTACCTGGGCCGAATCCACCATCAACTGCCAAATCAGCACCCTTTGCGTTACACGCTCGTTGTAAAATCTTTACGGCAGTTCCTCTACCTTGATTCACACACATATCAAAAAATATATGTTTTAAATCTTCAGGTAAATCATCTACCTTATTCTTATCCCAATAATCTTTTTTATAGATTTCTTTAGCACCTTCTTCTGTAAGGTTCTTGATATCTACATCAGGATAGAATCTTTTAGCTATTCCGTAATTTGTTTCACCACCTAAATCTTTAGGATCGTGAACATATCCACCTTCGTGGTGTAAAGTTACTTCTATAATTTCATCAAAAGTAGTTAACATTTTATTTTCCTTGTTTTTTGAGGATTTGTTGTTTTTTAATCCATTTTTTTGCAATTGGATTTTTGATTGGTTTTTTAACAAACTTATCAATACCTTTTTTAACCAATATATTAAATTTTTTAGTTGCATCTTCTGGTTCCAAATGTTTAGAATTATCTACTATTAAAAAGTCTTGTTTAAAAAGATTTTGAAATCTACCTAAATTTTTCTGTACGTCTTTCCAACTTTTTTCTAATAACTTTGGTGGTAATATTCTATCACGTTCTTGATTTCTTTTTTGTGCTACCTCTAATGAAGTATTCACAAATATCATATAGCTATCATAACCTTCTTTTTCTAAATCTTTTTTCATTTTTGAAAGTTTACTAAAGTCATGACCTGTACCATCAACAATCATACCCAACTTACCTTTTTTATATTGTTTCATTCTTTGTTTAGTAAGTGATTTACTAAAATCTCTTAATCCACTATAATCTTTATCCTTTGGGTCTGTTAATTGTTTAAATAACTCATCAGGCATCTTATCTAAATCAGTACCGAATCCGAATTTTTTCAATAAAAATTTTAACTCTTTATCTGAGTTTACCATTTTTAAACCACTATGAGAAATATTTAATCTGTCAGGTATTCCAAATAATCCTTTAGCTACCCAAGTTTTACCACTTCCAGGGCCACCAGCAAGAAATACAGCTTTGAATATACCAGGATCATCAACTCCTTCAACCAATATACTACCTTTGGGTGCCTTATTACCCATATATTTTTTATATTTCTCGAAATCCTCTTCCTTTACAAATCCTCTATATCCACCAAGTTGCTCAGAAGAAGAGGTAGTGCCAGTCTTACTGGCCTCAAGTAAATCTTTCAATTTAATCATAGTGTTCTTTCGAATATATTGTTACAATTATAAATATTAAATAATAAAATTTACCAAGATTTTAATCGTAATCTTCTTCTACCTTCTAACCCACTTTTCCAACAAAAACCGTGATTTCTCCATAATTTATTACGATATATTGGTATTTCAGTTCTACCAAGTAAATGATATGCCTGAATTCTATGGTGTCCATCCATAATTTGATTTTTATTATTAATAAAGATAGGTAATTCAATACCTTGATTAATAATTGATTGAAAATATAACACTAATGCTTTATTGGTGTTCTCACCCACACACTCACAAACTGGCCCCTCTTCTTCTTCTCTTGGTTTATTTAATTCTTCCAAATCTTTTACAAAATGAAATGGGACTTTTTCAAAAGCTTTGAAGTTTTTTATATCAAGAAGTTCATAGTGTTGGGGAAATAACTTTAAAAAAAATTCTTTCTCACTTTTCATTATAAAAATCACCATATTCAATTAATAAAGTAGACCTATCTCCATTATAGGCACTTTGAAACTCTGTAAATATACTATCAGGTTCTTCTAACAACACCACGTCTACTTCGTGTAACATCGACTTGAAACTCATGGTGTAATCTTGTGTATGTTGAACACCACCATCAAGTGGATTAGTAGAACCTATAGAAGTTCTCATAATTACTTTTGGTTTGAATGTTCCCTCTGTCATGTGTTGCATCTTATCAAGATGATTCACTAAACTATCCATACACCTCAACATGAAATCAAATCTTGGAAAACAACAAATAGGAACAATACCATTCAATGCCATACCTGTACACATACCCATTTGTATTTCTTCAAAGACAGGAACTTCGATTCTTTTTTTCTCATCTATAGTTTTTAATGTATTGTAAATTGCATTTCCACTATATTTTACTGATTGACCAATGAAAAATGTATCATCTTTTTCACCTAACCATTCCATACTTTTTATTAATTCACCTTTGTATTTCATTAGAATAACACCCAATTACCTGTTCCATGATGTGGATAGGTTCTTTTATATTTATAGTAAATTACATCATCTGGTATATCTCGTTTACCACCCCATGTTTCTTCTGTAGGTGTATTTGTAGATAATCCATTATCCTCAACTACAAACTTTATAGGTAAACTAAGATTCTTTGCATACTTATAAGTTTCATAAAACAAACCAGTTTCAAAAGTCATATCACCAATAAAACACCATACTTTATTTGTTTCACCTTTTAACTTAATTGATTTTGCAACACCTAATGCAATTGGTAAAGTTCCACCAACAATTGAAGAAGAATAAAACTTTGGTTTATCTGAATAAACACTCATACTCTTACCACGAACAATTAAATCTTTTAAAATATTTTTATCAATACCATGTAATAATGCATGATAATGATTTCTCCAACTACTAAACACCCAATCATCTTCTTGAACATCTTTAAATATTTTTATCAACTCATCTTCATTACCACCACTTAAATGAATTGGTGCTTTTATTTTACCACTCTCGTAAATAGTTTTTATATCTAACTCAAAATCTATTAATTCTTTCTTAGTCATCCCAACTAATCTCCCAATCTTTGAACTCAGAGGCCAGGCAATCTGTTTTATAATCTTTTCTACCACCTACACATTCACTAATAATATTTCCTGCAACATTACGAATACCATTTAATCCATGTGTTAAATGTAAATTACCACCCTTTTCTCCATTTCTAACTTTACTTTCATTATACCAAATGTGTGCATTGATTTGTGAAATAACAATTATTGCTCTAATAGTTTTTGCTGATATCCTACCTTTACCTTGTTCTATATCCTCTTGAATAATTAAATCAATATCATGTAAAATATCAGAAATTTCTTTTTTGTAATATTCTTTATGTTTAGGTATAAATACTTCTTTTAGTTGATAAATACTTAATCTATCTATCAACTCATTTAATGCGGGTAAAAACTTTCGTTTACTCATTTATCTCTCCTTGATAAGATTGGATTATCTATTGGCCAATTTATATTAACTCGTTCATCATTCCATTTCATAACATCTTGATCCATCCAATCAATATAATCTTTTGGATAAGATTGTGTATAATGAAATAAACATTCTTCACTTAAACACAAATGGCCATTGAGAAAATTAGGTGGTACTAAAACACTTAAATGATTTCTTTCTGAAATAATAAAACTATCCCATTTTAAATAATTTACCGAATCTGGTCTATTATCAACTACAACCAAATATATTTCTCCAAATACACAGGTTATATGCTTCCAGGTAACCGAATCCCCATGCAGTCCACGGAGGACATTTTTACGAGACCGAGTGAATTTGGATATTTTAAACTCATTACCTTTCGGTAATAAATATTGTTCATTTTCCCAAAAAGTCCACATTTCTCCACGATAATCAAAAAAGGGATCAGGTTTGATTACTTTTACTTCTGGAAATATATTTGATTCCGTAATATCTATTTTAAACCTCATAACTGTTCTCTCCAGTATTCAAGTAAATCTTCACATATTTCTTCTAAACCTTTAGTTGGCAACCATCCAGTTTTTTCTCTAAACTTTGTGCTATCAGGAATTTGTAATGTAATGTCTGTTGGTCTGTATAAATATTCATCTGAAAATTTTGTTAGCTTATTAGAAATTGAAGATTTACTTATTAATAAATCTAATACTTCCCCAATTGATCTTGTATCATCTCCACCAATATTATAAACTTCACCATAATCACACTTATCTACAGCCAACCAATAAGCATGAACTGCATCATCTATATGGCTGTATGTTCTAATAGAGTCAAGATTTCCATGATGAATATTATAATCTTTCAACCCTAACTCTGCTTGAACAATCTGGTTAGCGAAAAATGATAAAGCAAATCTTTTTCCTCTTCTCTTTCCTTCATGAGAAAACATTCTTGTAATTATAACTTTCATATCAAATGCTTTATGATAATACTGCGACATCAAATCGTGCCCAACCTTTGATATCGAATATGGGTTTGCGGCTCTAATTGGATTCGTTTCTTTAATAGGAATATCATCACCACTCTCTGGCATACCATATACTTCTGATGAAGATACACTAATGATTGTTGGATTACACAATTCTCTATCTTTAGCCAGTTTCAATTCGTCTAATAAATTTACCGTTCCAATAATATTGGTATTTATAGTGCTTATTGGTGTTAAAAAACTAGATCCAGGAAAACTTTGAGCAGCAAAGTGATAAACTATATCTGGCTTTGCGATATTAATACTTCTTGCAATACTTCCCCTATCCAATAAATCACACTCTTCAAATATAACTCTATCGTCACCAAACAAATGTTTGATATTATCTTCTTTACTTCTCCATCTTTTGGTAGCAAATATTTTCACATCTCCCACATTATTAAGAAGATAATCGGCCATATGACTACCAACAAAACCTGTAATGCCTGTTATTAAAACTCTCATTTAGTTATATGTCAGGATGGGAAATAAAAAGTTAATACCATTCATTTATTTTCATCTTCTCTGATATTTTTTCAAATACAATTTTGTGCCCAGCCTCACCTGTATGTGCACTTTTCAATGAATCTGGATAATGTATCGAAAGTTCCCCCCATGATACATTAACCAAATTTTTAGAGGAAATGAACTGGTTAAATATGTGGTCGTCAGTTAAAATTAAATATTTCATATCATGTTGATCAAACAAATTACATGCAAGATTAATCATACCCACATCGTACATTCTTTTGATTCTCAAATCTACGATATTTAAAAAATAGTCTTTTAAAATTTTAGTTCTATCGGGACGCTCATTATCAAATCTTGCATAATAAGTAGATGATCTATTTTTATCAATAAAATTATCTATATAATCAAAAATCCCAACATAATTTTCAGTAAACATTTCACCCGTATAGGTTGGATCATCTTCCATATAGAACGGTAAAATTTGTGAATATGAGGCCTCGCCGTGTGGTGGATATTGATGATAATTCACATTTGTATTTGATAATTCACCACTCTCCAATTCAAATTTTTTAAAATATTCATCATTTTGTAAAGTTTCTTTCATCCACTCTGTTCTGTCATATGAAGTTACCGACAATATCACCAACTCAACATCTTTAAGTTTTTCAACTACATATTTTGCTTGTAAATATATAGAGAAATTACTACTTGAACCTTTTGCCAAACTAATATGATTTAAATTTAATTTCTCTGATAATAATATACCAAAAGGTGATTTATTTAAATCTACACAACCTATGCCCTTTGCAAAAGAACAACCACAAATTACTAAATTTTTCATAATAATTTATTCTCCTTCATATAATTAAATATTTCATTTGCCCACATTTCATGTGAATGTGGAGATGGATGAATACCATACCACCTCGAATTCACATCAACATTTTGTTCCACGAAACTTTTAAATGTATTATTTTTTTGGTCTTTTTTGTAAAACCGCACTGAATCAATCATCTTCCAAATTGGTAAATATGTACACGAGTATGCAATGCGACTTCCTACCTCATGAGTGGTAATTGGAGTAGCACCAACGTTTTTAGTATGGGAATCTAAACATTTTCGTATATCCAAGTCCTCCCACTCATGAAACCCAACTTTAGGTTTACTATCTGCTGCAAATGCATTAAAACACATCCACTTGATATCATATTGATTACAAAAACTTTGAAACTGTAGAATGTTAAGTATATATCGTGGAATATATTCCTGTTCATTCCACATTGAATCTACATAAATTTTCCAAAAATCTTCTTGTAGTGGTCTATCAAAATGTTTATGATGAGGCCAGAGTCTAAATGTATCGCTCTGAGAAGAATCTTCCCACCAAAATGAATTTCGCTCTGGGGAAGTCCAACCCACAATAACAAATAAATCTTTAGTTGATTTATTGGGTTCTATATAATGTTGAGATATATATGAAATAGTCCTATTTAATATCGATTTATTATCATCGGCCGGCCAAGATAAATTTATTAAATCCACATCCATTAATTTACTCAGATGTGTTGGATAAATTCTGGGTATTCTATATGAATCATTATTTTGCTCAAAATCCTGTTCAGTTACTATGTTACTGAATCTCTCCAACTCTGGATTTAATATTTCAGAACCAAATGTCCAACTGTCACCGTTTACTATTAATGTTTTTCTACTCATCATTATTCTCATTTATAAAATTGTAAAATTCTGTTGCAAATTTATCATGCCACTCCACTCCTGGATGTGAACCATCACTACCACCATAATCATTTTGATATGAAGTAGTAGGAACAAAAAAAGTATCTGTATTTATAAACTTATTTAGTACTTCATAATTAGCCATAAATATTTCATAATAATACCCTACAATTGAATGGTATAATTTTATTTTATAACTATTACACAATGTTACTAAAAAATTATACGATATCCAAAATTCACTTATATCCTGATAATCATTTTGTAGTTCTAAAAATGCAATATCTGGAGTATTATTTTTCCAAACAACATCATCGTCATTCGCGAGTCGGTGGCCACCAATTTTACGATATTTTCCCAATGAAGTAAAATATTCTCTACGAGAAAATCCTGGCCAAAGTACAAAAATTGCATCTGGTATATATCCACTATTTAATATTTTAAAGCATTGACGAATTATAAATGAGCATGATATACCGTACATGCCGTAGTTCCACACACCTGCAGATTTAAATTTTTTAGATATCAGTTGAGGCCATGTTTTATCAAACTCAACTCCAATACCCATTGTCCAAGAACACCCCAGTGTTAAAATTTGATATTCACTTCTATCACATATTGAAACTGATCTAACGCCATGCTCATTCAACGTATATGTAATATCCCCACTCGTATCTGTTGCAAGTTCATTACTATTCACATTTCGTACATCATCGAATGTAATAATACGATTTGAATAAAAATCATCTAACGAAATCATATAATTCCTCTAATATACTATCACTATGAATTCGTCCATTTAAGTGGGATAATAAATGTTTATGATTGTGTACTAAAATATCTTCCATTTGTAAATACCACTCATGCAATTCATCATAGGGCATATTACAAAGTTTATCAATTTCTTGTTTAATTAATAACATCCTCTGTATTGGATCCTTCTCATTATCATATGATTCATTTATAAATGGATCAAATGTTTTAAATCCTAACTTTTTAAGTAAATTAATAAAATTATATCCACCTACTAAAATAAATGGTTGAAAATTTACAATAGGTTTAAAAATCTTTTCGGTTAATGAGAGCATGTCCGATTCATCAAATATAGTCTCACAACAAATATTAAAATAACTATTAACATATGGTCGAGGATTTTCAAATGAACGTCCATGAATACTCCACGCGTTAATATCCATTGGCGCATAAGATTCACTTTCCAAATTTTTTGGTAATTTAGATATTCCCTTTAAATGTGAAAATGGATTTAATTTGTATCTTTCCCCCTCATCAATTAAAAGTGAATAATCACCATACTTAGTATATTCATGTTCAAATAAATAATCGAGAATTTCCAATCGGCATTTTCGAGTAGCTTTTACATGCATAAGAAATTTATATTTTCGGCGTTTACGCTTTACGCTCTCAAATTCATTCAACGATATACAGTTTTTCTTATTCATTTTAATACTTTCACCGTAGTGATATGATGCATATTCCAAACAAAATGGTAAGTTTCTAATTTTATATGATTCATTCCTGGGTGGCTTACCCATAAATTGTATTTTTTCATAATATTCTTTTGCATTAAAACTATTCACCAAAATCATTATATTCCGAAAGGGTATTTCAGAATCCCGAATTGCACGTGTGAAGAATTCATAATGTGATACTGGAATAAATGGCTCCATTGTATAATCTATTACCAATAGTGCTCGGTTTGACTTTAAATCTGACATGGCATCTCTGGTTATAAATCTCCAAAACGGTAAGTTCGTTATAGTACCATTCGATATACCCAGAAATCCATAGAATGTCGGTTCTGGTTTTATAAGGTAAATATATTTTTCGGTGTTACGGATGTGACCATGTTCAAATGCAAATTCTCTATTCATATAATACTTGGTATCAAATACAGACCCATCAATTGTAGTTGGTGCATATACATTCTCACCAAAGGTTTTTTTTATATTGTCTGTGAAATCAATATTGGTATTGGAATTAATATGTCCAAAACTTCTAAGATACCTAAACTCACCAAGTTTTCTATTATATGCGTTCGGTAAGATATCACCTCCCATAAAGAAATCATAACCAAATTTTATATATTTTTTCATAACTATTTTCTCACAATTCAACTAATAATATATATTTATATAATATAAATAGATATTTATATAATAAATACAGGAGAAAATTATCATGGCAGACGAAAAAATTAAAATCCAATCTACCGAACAATGTAATTGTGAAGGTACACAAGAAGAAATTAAAGAATTTCAAGAAAAAACAGGTGAAAAATGTTGGTGTGCAGAATCTGGTGGTGTCCAAGGCAATTCCGAAAAATCTGAATAAGTAACAGAAACAGTATGATAAGTGGTAGGAATAAATAACAACCCATATATTAAGATAGAACTAACAGATGAAACTGAAAGGTTATTTGATTTAGCCAAAATAGAACTTCATAATTACCTATATAAACAAGAAAGTGATTCAAATACCGATGTATTTATAGGTAATGCGTGGGATCATTGGAATTCAGATGAATTTAACAACAAATGCAGAAATGTATTACCCCATACTGCAAATTTAATAGATTCTATTTCTAACAGCAATGTTAAAAAAAAATTCAATATATTAAATGAAATAAAAAATACCAATCAAATATTAATACACCAAGATGTGGCATCCAAACCATCTTCACCATGGCTTGCAATAGAAAATAAAGCTCTTAACAAAAATGATTCTGTAAGAGATTTATTAATACATAAAGATGAATTTAAATTAGTAGATAATGTAGAAGATAGTAATCCAAAGTTTGAGTCTTTAGATATCGATTACGAAAAAATTTTAAATAAAAAAGATATAAATTTAAATGATAGTGTTAAGTTACATTTTTTAATAGATGATACTAAAAAGTTATTTATTTATGACAATGTAGAAGATAAATTTTACATACCTACCGATGATACTAAAATTTTATTATTTAGTCCGTATGATTATCACGGGACATTTGATGGTTCGTATGGTATATCTATTCAAGTTCCAGCATCAAACTTAAATGAATTTAATTATTGATAAAACTCCATTGCCTGTCGTCTTATAAGTTTAATATCATCTGGATACTTCAAATTATCAATCATAGATTGTTGACGAACTACAAGATAATTAAATGAATGGAATGCTTTACTATCAATGCCAAATTCAGACATAAAATCATATATCAGGGCTCCTGGCCCATAATAACATTTTACCGGTTTATGAAAATTATCGATGGGTGGGTTTGATGGAAGTGTATAAACTAAATTAGAAATCATATCCATTGTGGGGGAATCACAAAACCACGCAACATCATCAAAATTAAAATAATTAAATTCATTCCCCATCTTGCTTATTTCATTTGTAAATGACCACATCACCCTATTACCATAATCCGAATCTGGCTTCTTAATGTGAAGTGGTCGTTTTGTATTATATATAGTATCCAATCTAGCCTTAATAACAATATCATATATAAAATCATTTTCCAATTCATAAGTTCGCTTAAATTGATTAGTTTTTGTAAAACTATAAAACATTGATGTCCAGGGATTATTAATACTAAATTCAATGGATGGTTGAATTTCAATAAATTTGGGATTATAGAAATCTTCCATTTTCTGTTTAGTATTTGATGGAATTGCCTCTAATTTAAATGAATCTTTCGTTCCATGTGGTTGGGTGGGATCCCTCCAGGAGTTCGTATCCCAGGTATGAATAAAATAATCAACTTTAAATGGACGGTGAATATTATTAAATTCACACTTAACACCACGCTCGAAAAAAGACTTAATATTGTTTTTAGCAAGTTCCCATGTTCTGGACTCTCCAGATAAAAGGACTGCACATTTAAAATTATTCATAAATAATTCCAATATTATTAATGTCACTATTAATAAATTTAAACATTTGAATAAAATAATATAATAAATTAAATTCGGTTAATTTATCCAAAATATCTGGTGGTAAATATTGAACAAACTTATACATATTTGATAGCATGTCATATCTAACAGTATCCGATATAAAAAATTGGCTATCGGATTGTTGAAATGGAAATGCTGATATATTACTATTATTGTATGTATAAACGTATCCAGGAATTATTTTAGTAATATCAAATTCAAATTTATCAAATGTACACTTAGAATCTAAATTAATACAAACATCATATTGAAAGTTATTATCCAATTCATATGTTCTTTTCAAATTAGATTTATACATGAGTTCATATAAATATAAAACAAATTTATCACGAGTTGGAACGTCAATGGACTGGTGAATTCCCTGATTGGCAAAACTCCACTTTTGCCGATATTCTACCCAAAAGTTTTCTAAAATTTTCGACTGGAATGATATATCCTTTAACTGTGATTTCTTCAAATTTGGAACATCTATTTGTATATTTGTTGGAGACCATCCAAAATAAAATAAATCAATTTTTGATAAATCAAAAAATTGGGCCCAGTTTTTTATACTCGTAGATAATGTTGAAATATTACCAGATATACAAATTGCTATATTATTCATTATTTATTTATAAATAAACGGGTCACGTTTTTTTAATTCTTTTATTTTTTTATTATATCTCTTCTTGAGCCTAAACTCTTGTATTTTCTTCTTTATCCATTTCACTATATTCATCGTTTGTTTCTCCGTTTTATTTCTACACCTGACAATATAGAATAAACTCCTATATTATTTTCAGTTAAATAATGACTAAAAACCAATTCTGGTTTTACATTTTGACTAAATAAACTCCCATCCATATCATCCAATGCAGTATAAAAATCACTAATTATATCATAAGTTTTAGAATTTGCATAATAAAAAATATCACCGACTACACTATATGGAAATTCCTCATCCTTTCCACAATGAATACCATATAATAAATTATCCTTTGGTAACATAACTTCTTTCAAAAATAAATCTTTCATTTTATCACTAAAAAATAGGTCAGGTCGAAGTCTCACGCAAATATCATATGTAAAATCATGTTCAATTTCATATTCCGCCTTCAGTTTCGAAACCTCTGATATTCCATAAAATTGGCTTCGCGACCACCCCAGTAAAGGTTTAACAGCCCCCCATTGAAATTTACTGTCACTAACATCGCGTCCCTCTATACAAATTTTTTTTGGATTCACCGTAGAGTTAAACAACTTCATTTCACTTTCAGATATTGAATATACCACCGTATCACTCTCAGATGGAATTCCAATATTTTTTGAATTTGATACAGTATTAAAGTCCCAAGTATGCACGAAATAATCAATTTCAATTATAGGGTTTAAAGTTAAATCATTATATGTATTAATCATGGAAGTTGGATCAAGATTGCCAGGTAATATATAAGAAACATCTATTATACTTTTACCAAGTGGATTTAGATCAGAATGAACCTTGCCCAACCAATCTACTCTGTATCCAATATCTCGTATAGTATGCAATATCTTAGATTTAATTAAATTAATATCAAATAAATTCATCCAAGAGTCGTAACATTGGGCCCAAGTTCGTAACTGTCCACTAATACATACAGCAATTCTCATAACTTATTCAATACCCATTTATAAAAATCATAATGTCCCCTGAACGACCAATGGCCATCGTTTATAATTCCACCGGTCGCCGTTTTAATAGTTTCATACTCATTTTCCTCAACAAAAATATCCCAAATCAAACACGATTTAACATTAATATAATTAATTAAAATATTTTTTAAAAAATTAAATCTCATTAAGGATTGTTCTTTATACCCACCATTTGAATTATTATAAAATCTAAACTCAACTATAAATCTATCTAATATATTTATTTGATTTTCAGTAAACTCATGTTGTATAATAGGTTTATTATGATGATAATCAATCAATGGGCCATTTTGGGTGAGCGGTGCCGAAACTCTATTGTTAAATGTCATTCCTATAATAACTATATCATTTGGTTTAATTAAATTAAAATTATTTACTATAGTGTCAAATATCGTATCATTTGACGAACCACCATATGAATGCAATTCCAATGAATATGTTTTATAATTTTCTAATAAGTGTTCAAACCATGTACCATCACCATCACCCTTATATTTATAATAATCATCTGTTGGGAAATGTCCATTATATGAAGAAAATGAGTCCCCGAAAATCCAAAGTTTATTCATGAAAAGTTTCCAATTTATTTTTAATTTTTTGCTTAATTTCAGTATCTATATCAGGTTTTAGTTTTAAAAACTTTTTATCCGATAATACATAATGTCCACAAATCTTTATCAATTCTTTTTTATTATCTTCTGGGTCAAAATCTTTATCAACCCATTTTTCCCATTGTTTTGATTCATAACAAATTTTATAGTAGTCTTCTATGTCATCACCCATTTCCTCTAAGTAACATAATGTTTCCAACTGACCAAATTGTGGTGCAATATTTATTGCATCCATCCCCAAATCAAATCTTAATTTATATTCATCGACAGATAAATAATCACCATTATGTTCTTTACTCTTTTTACCAAACTTATTACAAACTTTAATCATATCAGAGAATCTTTTTTCACCAAATTCACAGGTATTTTTAGAATTACCTAAGTCTAACCCAACACCAGATTGAACAACTACATAAACTATATTTTCAAATATATTTGGATTTAATTTTTTCTCTAATAGAGATAATAACTTTTCTAATTCATCAACTTCAAATCTTCTTATGGATTCTTCTGTACCAACTTCGAATTTAACTTTTTTATTACCAACCTCATCATAGATAAAATTCATACAATCAATAGTGTTTTGTAATCCTAAATCAAAATCTTGATATGCTTTCCAGGGGTCAACGTGAATAATATCAAAATAGTTTGCGTCAAATAAAAATGAAGTTAATCCATCATCTTGTTTATTACCTTGACTCTCACCACCATGATCCCGTTGTATCACAACTCTATTATTTACATACTCAGAAAATTGTTTAGTTGTCCAATTATTTACATAACCACCATCATAATCAACTTGTCTTCTTGATGGTATAAAACCAACGATTGGATTATCTAATTCTATAACAGAATCAACAACATTTTTACTCATAGGGCCAATGAAATATTTAATCAATCTCTACTCCAGTATAAATTTTAAACTGTTCTTTTGCCTGGTATAACGCAATCTCTCTTCCTGTATCTGTATATGGTCTACCATCTATTAAAAAATTATCAGTCTTTACATCAACAGGAGTAGCATTAAAAATAATTTTATCTTCGAGTTCTTCTATTATATTCCAATTTTCTCTTGTAATAACCTCAAATCTAATACCCATAACATTACACGTATATTGAATTGCCTTACTAAAACCACCATTACCTATAATATATATTAAATCAAAATTATTTTTTTTAAAATATTTTTTTACTCCAACCCAATCTGTATTATATCCTTTTAAATAACCATCTTTGTTTACTACCGTATTGATAGAACCAATCTTTCTTGCCGAATCTTCTACTTCATCAACATAATCTAATGCTTCAATCTTAAATGGCATACTCAAAGCAAATCCTTTTATACCAAGACTCTTTACTGCTTCGATAGATTTTTTAATATCATCTGAATAAAAGGATTTATATATAGCATTCATATTAAGTTCTTTAAATTCACTATTAAAAAATACACAACCATTGTTTCCTGGATTAGAGGAAAACGAACAATATATTTTAGTTTCTTTATTAATCATTTAATTCCTGTAACATTTGTTTTGATTTAAAAAATAATAAATCTCCAAATTCTTTTTCATGTAGAGGGGACATATTCAAAAATATAAGAGAAGTAATAGTTTTAACCTTGTCTAAATCATATTCATTATCTACAATCCACTTTTCATATACTAACTTAAACCGCTCTAACTTAGAATCAGATTTATAATCATAAGTTACCATTTCACTATCACCATAACAAGAAAAGTTGCAACTGTCTTTCATTAACTTATATGACATTAAAATCCCACCATACATTTTGGATAAATCATAATAAACATCACCAACATCCTTTCCTGCAAAATCTTGTCTCCAATCCAATAAACAAAAGTCTCTATCTTCTGTATAAATAACATTATCAAACTGTAAATCTCCATGAAATAATTTAGTTGGTATTCCATCACTAAGACTACTCCAATCAAAATTATGTAACAAACTTTCAATAGTTTGAGCTTCAACACCATTAACTATATGACTACCCAAATAAGATTCATCTCTAACTGATAGAAACTTATCCAGTCTATCTTCCGTTTTATCTTTATAAAACTTTAAACAATCTTCTTTAATATCTACACTAACTGGTTTCCACATTTTATCTTTCATAAAATTTAAAAACTCTACCCAAACATCAATATCATTACAATCATACAAAGTACTACCTTCAACCCATTTATATGAATATAAAATTTTTCCACTATAACTTAACTTTGGAATTAAATCTTTTAATTCAGAAGACCTTTTTATCCGGCCTTTAATAAAATTTTCATCAGAAGATAATTTTATAAAATTATCATTAATTTTATATAAAAATTCACCATTAGTTTTTGGAATACTATAATCTACAGATTTTTCAAATACTTTTTTGGCTCTAAAATAATTATCAACTGTTCCTACATCATACCAATCAAAATTCTTACTTTTTATACTTGAATATTTATCTACATCATAATAAGCACTTACAATTTCATCACCCACCAACTGTTTCCAAAAGGTTTCATAATCATAAACTCCAGCCAGTCCTATAAAAGCATAATCATAACCATACTTAGACTTATTCTTAAAATCAATTACACTTCCACCCTTAACATTTGCTGTAGAATATAATTCTGGTATACTTGTTGGATATAACCCTAACCAATTATAATCGGCTGGTGGAAAATCATCTGTAACAACGGTATCTGCCGTTACCCAAATAAATGGTCGTTGTAAATGTTTCTTTGCCTGACTAATTGAATATCCTGGTCCAGTTTCTTTTCCTTCATAGTTATCAACTGTAACGAAAATAAAATTTCTATCTGGATGGGCTACCTCACAATATTCTTTAACCATTTCACTTTTATATCCTAAAACCAAGACAACATCATAATCTTCTGGTGTTTTATCAATAAGATGTGATATAATTGCCTGATTATTTAATGGTAACAATCCCTTATTTATATGTTCTGAAAAATTCTCTAATCTACTACCAATTCCTGCTGCCAATATACACAAAGCTGGTTTCATATGTTCATGTTCTATTTTACCACTACCTCTACCAGAATCATCTGAAATTCTAATCACATCATCAACTTCAGGAGTAGAAACTTCTTGTAAAATTATATCAGTTATCGCTATAACTCTATGTTTCTTTGGTGGTTCAACGGTGAAGAAGTCTCCAGCCTTCATTATTTTCTTCTCTACTACACCTTCATCATTTTCCAACCAAACTTCAGCAGTACCTTCAATTATATAATTTGTTTCTAACTTTTGGTCATGATATTGATAACTTGTTTTTGTTCCGGCATTAATATATATCCGTTTATAACAATATTTATCATTCAGTTCTAACCAAATTTCTTTTCCCCAGGGTTTATATATTGTTTTCATGCTCTAATCCAACATTCCTATCAATATTAATAGCATACGCAGTGTTTCTATCACTATTTGATTTTTTATCATTTATAAGTATTCTGTCTCCCCCACCAAATCCCATTATCAATTGGTCGTAAAGTATTCCTGCTCTTTGTAATTGTTTAATCGTGGCTTCACGAGCACTCTCTTTTCTACCAGTAGTTATAATTATATAATACCCATTACGATTCCAATCGTTAAGTATTTTTATAGTACCTGGTAGAATTTTCAATTCATAGTTTGGATCCTGGATTAATGTGGCATCACCACAATGTTTAACCAATGTCCCATCTAAATCACAAAATATAGTTTTACTCAATACCACTCCTCATTAAATTTTAGTAAATGATTTCCATTTCCACTTTCATCAAATACTTTAAAATCTGTATACTTCTTAAAATTAGATAAGAATATTGTTTTATTATCTTTTTTAATTTCTAAATAACTTATCTCACCTGTATAATATTGTCTGTCTTCAATTGGACACTCACTAAAGCCATAACCACAACCAACCCATAAGTAAGAACCTTTATACTCATCAACCATTTCCCCATCAAAATAGGTTATAGATTCTTCAAACAAACCTTGATTTTCTTTTATCTTTATATATTTTTCCTTTAAATTACAAACATAGTGTATTTTAAATGTATTGTGCATATACTTTGGATAAATATGTGTAAGTTTTTTTTCACCTGTTGTTGTCCATAATGTTCCGTCAACAAAAACATCTTTTATTTGTATTCCTAAATGTTTTCCATTTAATCCAACAACATATCCACCATACTTTTCATCTTTCAACGCAACTAAATCTGGCTTTATCTTTACTATAAATTCAAAACTATCACACAAATCAAACCTTTTTGGTGGTGAAGTACATAGACCATTTTTATTATTTGGTGGTAAAAAATAAACATTATCTTTATCAATCTTTAAACTCATAATTTTATCTCCAAACAATCATTATAAAAGTCTGCTAATTCAGGAAATGTTTTACAAAAATCTGTCCCTCGTCTTTTATCGTGTTCTTTAAAAAATTTACCAAAATTGTATCTATGATTTTTTACTTGTTTCTCTTTGTGTTCCCACTTTGCTGTTCTCCAATCCCATATTCTTTTTATTTTTTGAACTTCAATATCTGAAAATCCAATATACTTATGTTCAAATGAAGGAATACTTAAATAGTCTGCCAATTGTGCCTGTTCAAATATATTTTTAGTCCATTTATCAGGTAAGACTTGTACAGTTTGATGTTCTGGATATCTTAAATAACTTGAATCTAAAAATACTGCGGAATTCCAATACCTATCTGAAGAACCATATTTTTCCTTTAATCCATATACACCTTCAATTAATTTATGATAATTAGGAACTGATAGTGCGTTATAAGTTGACATAATAGTTAAATTTACTCGTGGACATTTCTCTAATATCTTGTTCATATTATCCCAAAAACGATTAAACTCTAACCCATTTCTTGTATATTCTGCTTGTTCTCCCCAAGTATCAATTGATGTAAAAACAATAAACTCTCTTACTCTCTTCTCATCTTCAATTTTTTGTATCTTTTCAATAAATCTATCAATCAACTCATCGGGTACACCCAAATTACTATTAATTGCTAATTGTAACTCTTTATTTGGATTCTCTTGTTCAATAACATAATCTAATACATTCCAAGTATCCTTTGATAATAATGGTTCACCGCCTGTGATTCTAAATGTATGTAAATCACGATATAAATCTGGCCACCATTTCCAAAATGCTTCTACATATGGATTTTTTTCTCTATGTGGAATTGGCATTTTATCTTCTCTTTCTAACCACATATTATCATTAAAACTATTTGTAGTGGGATAACCACCATGTTGTTTAACTTCTTCCATCCAAGTAGAAGAATATGCTGGCCCACAATAACTACATTTGAAATTACAGGCATTTGAAAAGGATACCTCTACATATCTTGGATTGAAATCCTCTCTCCAATTAGACTGAGTTATTTCATCAAAATGTGGTAAAGACCAACTCTCAGAAGATTTAAAAACTCTATCTGAAAATCTATCTGAATTATCCTCTACATTCCAACAATAATCACACTCAACTGGTCGTTTACCCGTTAACATTTCATGTCTTCGTGTTTTTTTATATCTTGTATTATGTAGAGCACTTGGATTTCTTGCAATTTCTTTTAAATTGATTTTATGTGTTCTTGGATGGTGACAACTATGATTATGTCCAGATTGCAATTGAAGTGTTACTTGTGTCCATTTTGCCAAACACATACCTGAACCTACTTCATCGAGTTTTCGTTTGTTCTCTATATAAAAAGGATTATCTTTGGTTACATCTGTCATTAAAACCTCACATTAATTATCTTGTGTCTATTATAAACGATATCAGTATTATCTATTTGATATTTCATTTCTGTTAACCCATACGCATCATTGTCTATATCTATTTGATTTTTTTGCATTTTCTTTTTATATATGATTTCATTTTTTGCAGTAGCTTTGGGATCACCAGCAAACTTCTGATTAACTATTCCCTCATCTTCATGATACATACACTCCATTGTTCCATATCTTCTATCAGGTACAATTGTATTTGGAATTTCCTCAACATTAGCTTTGGTTATTTTACCCTTTCCTAAAATTAATTCACCATCATTATTTTTTCCACTCAAATCCTTAACATACATACCATCTCTATTTCTTTTAAGTGAACTATTCATATCATAATGTAATAATATCTCATCTCTACTACTTTTTATTTTAAGAGATTGTAATTTTCCTTTAAACATAAACCTTCGTTGAGAAGCTGGAGAATTTCTTCCAATATATAGTGGAATTCCACCATATTTTTTCAATCTTCTATTGATTGGTAGAATAGAATTTTGAATTCCAAATTTTTTAGTATAAATAACATCATTAATAGTAATCAATCTCTCTTGTTTTCTTAAATCTACTTTAAAATTAACCTTACTCCATTGATTCGGATGTCGTTTTACCCACCCATGATAATGTTCATTTTTAAAATCCCACACTAAATAAGAAAAGGCTTTAGTGTTATCATAACAAAAATCAAAATCCCAACCTTTTTTACACAAAATAGGATATTTAATATGACTTATATTTCCACCAATTAAAAATTCCTGTGATTCTTTTTTTATTTCACTATATACTATAGCTTCTATTTCAAATCCTTGATGTGGTATAGTATTAAGTGAATCACTTGGTGGTACTATTATATGAGTATCTTCACCATCAAACTCCAATACCTTTGAATTACCAAATCCTTTAATAAAATCTGATTTAAAATATCCCTTTCTAATACATCTCCAATACAAATCGTCATCTTCCATTCCCCAACCCCAGTAATTAGTGTGATATCCATTAACTGACTCGAATTGTTCAGGAGTAAACACAACAACTCCACCAAAATACTCTATATCTCGTAAAGTATAATCCCATTGTGAAAGATAAGTTGCAATATGTTTGGGTGTATCACCAGGATGTGAATAATCAACATCATCATGAGGTAACATATCCACATCATGAAATGCCATATAATCACAACCATCTTCTTTTGCCGCAAGAAATGCAACATTCTTTGTTCCACTACGATTAAACTTATTATCATCAATTTGGTGTCCAATATAACACCTGAAGTCTATATTCCTATCGCCAAAGAACTTTTCTAAATGCGGTACTAATGTATCTAAATGTTTCTTTCTTACACCATCACCGGTATCTCGATATGGTATGCAAACTCCTAACTTCATTTAACTTTCCTTATAAAATTTTTCCAGACTCATCATACATCTGCTTAGAATCTAAATTTACCGATAAAAATGTATACTTATCTATCGTTGTATTAGAAAGTTCTTTAAACATTAAAGTAGATATACCATCTTCTTTTAAATTAGTTTTATTTTGTAACACTTCATTATAAAATCTAACTTGATTTGAACGAGTTGATTCGGATTTCCAAGTACCATCAAAATATCCCTCAGGTTTGTGTTTAATCATTTCAAATGTAGAAGTTCTTCTAATAGGTATTGCTATTTTTTTACGTTCAAGTTCAAGTTGGGATTTAGGTATACAATTATAAGTTATTGCTTGATATCGTGGATTTACTAAATTCATAACTTTACCCTTTTCGTATTGAAATGGGTTATTTAACTTTAAGTGTTTAAAATCAAAATATAATTTCAATCTTCTTGAAGAACTATATTCTCCATTATCATTTAAATATCCCATACCTGGATTATTCACAAATTGCTCAACTTCATTTGCAGCAAGAGACTTATCCCAATAACAAAAATCTTTCACAAATCCACGAAAACTACGAATATCAACATCTTTCATTTCATCTATACCAGTACCAATGAAAAAATTAAGAGGTCTTGTATCTAATAAATCAGTAATTATTAATGTGCCTTCAATTTCTTTACCATCTTGATACATCATTAATACACCAGATTCTTTTTCATAAGTTATTACAATTTGAGTTAATCGTGAATAATCATAATTAGAATCAATATGAAATAAATTTTTTCTTTCATCCCAACACTCAAATTTATAACGATTAAATGAATTATAACTTATTGATGTATTATATCCTGGAATAGAAAATACCGTATAATCATCACTTTCTTTTTCATAATCACAAATTAATTCATCTGGTTTAAATGTGATTTGTATAGTAAAATCTTTTCTTACATTTATAATATTTGGACATTCAACATAACTTCTATCACCATGAATATTGATACCAGAAGTTAAGTGCTTTGGTACTTCATAATATTCAAAATCGGTAAGAACATTAGTTTCTGTTAATCTCATTAATAAATCATCATCTTCAAATCCCCAACCCCAATATTCATTAGAATATCCGTTTACTTTTTCAAATGAATCTACTGGAAACATAGTTACACCACCAAAATAAGTTTTGAATAATTCTCTGTTTGAATTTGTGAAATTTGTGGCAAGATGAAGTGGAACTTCTGAATAAGAATAATCCACATCTGTTGGTAACATATCAAGATCATGAAAAACTACGTAATCACATCTCTTAATTTGAGCCTCTTTAAAACCAATATTTAATAATTTACCACGATTAAATGGTAAGTCATCTGCCTGTTCAACTACAATTAATTCATAATCATAATCTTTTAAATATTCTGAAATATGTTCTTTGAATCTTCTAAGATGTCCTGGTCGTTTTCTATAAGGAGCAATGATTCCAAGTTTCATTATTTTTCTTCGGTTTTGTCGGCTACAAATTTATTATAATATTCTGATAAATACCATTGAGCTCTGTCATTCCATTCATCTTTATCGATTTCTTCGAACCAAAGTGTTAACGCATCTAAAACATTAGCAATTCTTTCTAATGCCTTTACTTTTCGTTCTTCTAATAAGTCTGTAGTTGTGTCTTTAGCCATAATAATAACCTTTCATAATATATAACTCTACTATAAGTATTAAATTTTTTTTCTAAACATTAATAATTTTTTTTCTTAATCTATTCCAATGTCTATATTCATTATAGTTTGGAACTTCTACCCTTTGAAACATAAAATCTCTTTCATTTAAATCTATCCTATACTCCATATATTCAATTGCAGATAACATTTTTCTATATTCTTCAGAAAAAGCTTCATGTAACTTCGATTTACTTACTTGTTTTAATCGTTGTAATACTGAATAATCCCATTTAAAGTGATGAACTTGTGTAAAATTCTTTTCTATTGGATATCGTATTGGATGGGATGTTCCCCAAGAAGTTTTATTGTTACCAAAATCCACATAATGTTGACCTGATACTACATTATGTTTTCCTTTCATTAAAGTAACTTTATTTGGATTAGCTAAACTTAATGGATATCGGAAAAATCCAGCATTTGGCATTTCTTTCCAAACATCACTATCATCATTTATTTTTGGAAATGTTCCATTTTCACCTATTCTATCGATAAACCCACCTGTTACAAATTCCCAACCATTTTCCTCACATTCATAAATTATATCAGATATAGGTTTAGAATATAATTGTAATTCATCATCATCTGCAACTATCCACCACTCATCTGGCTTTAATAATTTAGTTTCATTATAATGTTCTGTAACTTGATTCCAATTAAAGGGTTCTTCTATTACAATCTTATGTGGTTTTAAATTAAGTTTATCTAATATAGAAGTTGCCTCCTCTATAACAGGATCTTTTTTATGGTGTGCGTAAATAATTACAAAAAAATCCTTGACATATGGATAATAATGTCGTAACATATGATATAACATTGTGGTATTGTGTCCACATACTGTAACTAAATTCATGTAACTCCTTTTATTCTCCTTGTTAAATATTCTGCCAATCTTCTATGTCCACCCTCTGTTGGATGATTTCTATCATTGACTAATTTTCTAATTTTGTCTGTATTTAATAAAGTTTTTGGTATCTTCAAATTATAATCAAACTCATCTCTTGACAATGGTATGAATTGGATTAATTCATGTCCAAATTGTTTACAAACTGAATCAACTGACCACATATACCTTATTAATCTCTCTCTCGAATCTATTTCGTTAAAATTTTCCTTATAATATCTTTTTGAAAATTTATCTTCAAATGTTGGGACTATACCTGAATAATAATTTCCTTTTGAATACCAAACCTCAGTTCTAAATGGAAATGTCCATTGTATTATGTAGGTAGTGGACTTATCATTGTTGAGTAAATGTTTAAAAAACATCCTAAATATTCTATCATTACTTCCACCTCTCCAACCATAATTTTCAACATCACATTTTAGTAACTCACCAATTATGTATGGATAACTTTTCTTGGATGGTTTATGGTATTTTTCTTTTTCTGGCATAAAATTTCTTTTATCATCAAAGTCCTCATACCATTTTGGTAAGTCGTTTAATTCGTCACCAAATGTAAATGAACATCCAAACGCAACAATCATTTTTTTCTCACAATCGTAAGTCCTGTACTACTTGGGAAATCTTTTCTAATACCATGATTGAAAAAATTAATTACTTCAAATTTTCTCTTATCTATTGTTTTAACAAATTCACTTGGGCCTGATAAATCATCACCCTCGTGTCCATCTATCTCTACGAAATTTTCCACATAATTTTTATCTGTATCGTGTATTGTAATAATTCCACCTTTATTCATTCTTTGTGAATATAACTCAAAATCCTTCTTAACTCCATCAAATGTATGGTCAGCATCTATATGTAATAAATCTATTTTAATATCTTGTTTTACAAAAAAATCATAATATGCCTTTTCTGTAGTTTCTTTTATAAACTTTGGATGAAAATGTCTACGTAATAAACTATCTTTATCTTCCCAATTTGTTTCTCCGTTAAAACCATTCATTGCATCTACAAGATAAGTACTTCCATTATCTCCCCATTCCATACTTACTTCTTCATAAAATCCTTCTTTTGATAAATCAAATCTTGCCTGTGTCATTATTCGTGGTATAAATCCACCACCACTTCCTAAACAAACTAATGTTTTAAATTTAAAGAATTGGACTAAGGTATAAATAATTAAACCATCACCAAGATGCATATCATCTGCACCATGACTCCAACGATAAGGAACTTCTTCTCCCTCATTCGTTGTTATATAATTTTTTATATAATTATAATCTAATATTGAATCGCCCATAAAACCTTTTATTTAATTATTAAAATGGATTATCGTTACTTCCTTTGTTATGTACCAAAAATGTTCTACCAAAATAAACATCCAATGGCTCAACATCAATCTGTACCACTTCAAATCCCTCATCTTGATCTAATATATTTTCTAACGAGGTTATTTCTACAGCATTTCCATTTTTATCCATTAAACTACCACCGACCAACATATTGGGTACGTACAACCATCCCCATTGTTGTTCATATGAATAATCACCTGAAGATGATGGCGGTCTATATAACATTTCGTGTTCACCTGTAATCATCTCTTGTCCATCATTTATATTCCAATAATTGTATGAAAAATCAAAGTTAATATCTTGAACACTCGCTGAGTGTTGTGTGAAATCGTCTGAATCTGAAAATCTACATTTTTGCCAATTTTCTTCATCTTCATCTAACTGACCTGGCATATTCATTGATAAAATAGAATCACCTATTTGTAAATCTTCTACATTTTTAGTAGTTCCATCTGCCATTTCAATTGGTGTTCCCTCTAATAAACAACTTGGTGAACCACCATAACTATCAACAACGGTAATACTTTTAAAAAGGCTTGAACTATAATTTGTTGCGTGGTCATTATATCCATCTGGTTGATAATCATCAGCATAAGATCCAGTAATCACAGCTAAAAAATTATTTGAACCTGCAGGAAATGGATTTTCACTACCATCACCAGTTCTAGCATTTGATATAGCAGATGATGAGAATGATGCAGAATATCCGTGTAGGTCTGGTGCAGATAATACTGAGTTTGCTGCTAAACCATTGTCCCACACAAAATGATCATTATACGCACCAATCGCGGGAATCCAAAGTTCGCCTGGATTTTGAACATCTATATAGTAGCCTTCTTTAGTTTGTTCCCATAAATACGTATATCCACCAATTGCACTACCACAGCTACTGATTGAAAAACTACTCATACTTACTTCACTTCCACCATTTGCCATTGATAATTTATATTCTCCAGTATAAGATGCATCCGAAGAAGCTGATATTGCTCTTTTCAATTTTCCTAATAGTAAATTTTGATTTGCTGTTTTAGCCAATTTGTGTCTCCAGTTTGATATTAATAAATATCACGAATTATATATTTCTAACAAATCTTTTGTCCAACGTTCTTTATCATCATATTTTTTAAAATATTCCTTTAATAACATCACCCATTCGTTACGAGCATCTACTGATAACTCACATATCCTTTTCCATTCGTGATAAAACTCGTGCATTCCAAATGCTCTAAATGGATAATCAATTTCCATATTCCAATCTTTTGATAAAATTGGTAATTTACCATAATCAATTGCTTGAAATATACTATATCCAAATGGTTCGTAGATATGGGCTGAATGTGATATTCCCCAATCTAATCTATAAAACTTATCTAACATTTTATAATTAAATTTATAAATTTTCCAACCTCTAATATCACAATTTAAATTTTTTACCCACCAATGTACATCCTTAGATTCGGTACATA
>Ga0098061_1000183_pt1 | contig 27461 bp, 27 predicted proteins | sample 22_taG_FD_92579 | JGI IMG/M metagenome (GOLD analysis project Ga0098061, IMG submission 92579) | Marine viral communities from the Subarctic Pacific Ocean - 22_ETSP_OMZ_AT15343 metaG | ecosystem: Environmental > Aquatic > Marine > Oceanic | place: Subarctic Pacific Ocean | collected 2015-01-20
AATGGAAACTCTACAGTTCTCATTGGAGGACCAAGACGATTCTTAATCACTTGTCCTTTTATTTTAATACCTATTGTATTTTTCTTACTTGAGTCTTTGATTTGTCCAGCATTCTTAAATCGAACACGAGTAGATGAGTGAAATGGAAGAGCCTTACCACCTGAAGTAGTCCAAGGGTCCCCAAACATTACACCTAACTTTTGTCGTAATTGATTTGTAAATACAAGAGCAACTTTCTGTCTAGCAATCATTTGAGTAATCTTTCTCATAGCCTTACTTATGATAATCGCTTTCGCAGTTGCCCAACCATCTTTATCAAAGTCAGCATCCATTTCTACTTTGGTAGAAGCAGCTGCTAAACTATCAACAAGAATTGTAACTAATCTATCTTTATCTGATTCTCTGATTTTAGTGACAATCGTTTCAATAGTATCAAATATTTCTTCAACAGTTTCAAGATGTACATATAACATTTTAGTAGTATCCACACCAATAGCTTCAAGAAATTCAGGTGATACAGCACTTTCAGTATCTATATAAACTGCTATACCATCTTTCTTTTGTGTTGAAGATAATAGATGAGAACCAATGAGAGATTTACCACTACCTTCTAAACCATTTAATTCTGTAATCTTACCTACGGCAACACCACCATCTGGTTTATTGGAAATAGCAATATCTAACATTGTTGAACCTGTTGAAATCCAATCCGTTACATCAGTAGGATTAGAATCTTTATCAAGAAAGTAAGCAACTTGTTGATGTTTAAATTGTTTATTTAGTTCATCGGCTATTATTCCAGCCAATTCGTCTTTTTCTGACATATTAATTCTCCTATGATGATAAAAGGGGACGAGCAGTTAATCTAGTCACTGTTTAAATAAGTGACTCCAGACATCCCCAATTATTCATTTATTTATTTAGCTATTGAATAACTCGTCAAATGCATCTTCTACTTTTTCTGTTTTTGTTGCAGTTGTAGTAGTTCCAGTATTTGATGTTGGAGTTGTACTAGCAGCTACACCATTACTTGTAGTAGTAGTTTCTGTATCATCATCAGAAGGATTTAGATAACTTGCTAAAACATCTTTCAACTCATCATAAGTTGGTTCTGTATAAAGTTCTGTCAAATTAGCTTGATTATCGAAAATACCTTGAAGTTGGTCCGCATCTTCAGTAATTGGAGTCTGATTAGGTTTAACTCTTACAGTGGTTTTACCATATTGGTTTCCAGCCTCAGCAGGTGTTTGTCGTTCAATCATAATATCACGACCTGTTGTTGAATCTGTAATATCACCATAATCAGGGTCAGCTATTACACTTAATAATTCCTGATATACAGTTTTACCGAATCCCCAAAACTTAACACCTTCAGATTCTCTACCACGAACAATAACAGGAGCAAAAGTTCTCATTTTAGGTTCGAGTCTTTTACCTTGTATCCATTCGTCTTTATTACCTGTTGATTTTAGTTTGTTAGCAAACTCTTCAACTGGGTCAGGACGACCAAATGAAGCAGGTGACATGTAAGTTTTATTATTACCTAAGTTATAATGAAAGAATAATTCTACGAAAGGATTTTCTTTATTATGTTTGTAAGGAACAATACGAACTACTGTTTTACCTGGTTCAGGTTTCCAAAAGTTATCTTTTGTTGAAGTTGTTGATTGTAATTGGGTTAGTTTGGATTTTATTGCATTTATATCCATTTTATTTTCTCCTATGTTTTATCTTTTATCGTTTATTATTTATGGTTAAATCGTATAACCATATAACCTATTTTATACATCGTATATAAATATACGAATTTTTTTGAAACTATACAAGCTTTTTTTTATTTTTTTTGAAGTAATCCTTCAAAATAATATTCTAATGTACCAGCATCCATACCACCTACATTAGTTGAAAGTTGTCCACTATTAGAAATCATTATTGTATAAGGAATACCTCTGACATTAAATAATGATGCTAATTCTCTTTCTTCACCAATATCAACCTTATACATATTTATTTTATCTTCATATCCTGGTGTTACTTTGTTGAGCACCTGCTCAAATTGCTTACAAGGTCCTCACCAATCTGCATAGAAATCTATAAATATTGGTTTATCAGTAAGATTCTCACCTGCATTATAAATTTTTGTTAATTCATTTTTTGTTAAATTAGTCATCACATTCCTCTTTTTTATTACATTTACATTCCGCTGGCCATTTATCTATTGGACACTCAGCAACTGCGTAATGTACTTTGACATTCATAAAACAACCACACTCTGTACATCTACCATCTTTTTTATTAGTATCTGGATTGGTTTCATCATAAAGAAGTTTAGGGCATTGTTTACAAATTTCCCATCTCTTTTCCGCTACATCTTGTGGTGCAATTACTTGAGAACCTTTTATCCAAGATTTGAGAGAACGCCAATGGTCTGTTGCTATATTCCGAACCATCTGTGATGTTGGTGGAAGTTTTTGTTCCTCAGTCAACATCTCTTCAGTTTCGTCAATACAATCTAACTCTTTTTTAGTAGCCTCTCTATCTATTGTAGGTTTAGGCCTGAATTTCATTTAGTTAATTCCAAGATGCTTCATTAATTTATCAATTTTTTGTTCAAGATTATCAAGTCTAACAGTAAATCCCAAAACTTCATCATTACCAGTTTGTTGTACTTGTTGTTGTACTTGTTGTTTTTGAGTATCTCTGTTCTTTTTAAATCTATCTAACAAAGATTCAACAGGTTGAAGTCCTGGAAGATGTGAATTTTCTTTAGCCCATTTATCATATCCTTTACCCCATTCATCTATTTCTGCATCCGTAAGATTTGGTGCAGGTGGTTTTGGTGGTTCAGTTTTAGGTCTTGGTCGTTCAAGAATTTCTTCAGCAGATTGTAAATTTGGAAGATGTTCATTTTCTTTAGACCATTTTTTATACTCTTTTGTCCACTTTTCTTCTTCTTCTTTAGAAGCTCCATGATAAGGTGGTCTTGGTGGTTGACTTTTAGGTCTTGGTGGTTCAGGAATATCTTCACCATCTAACCATTTTAATATATTGTCTTTTCCTGTAAAACCACAGACACTATTACCAGTTTCTGCATTTATAAAGAATGGTGTTCCACATTGTTTATTATATTTTTCTAAAAGTTCTTTTTTGAGTTCAAAATTTTCTTTTTCTGCTGTATCAAGTTTTAGAATATCATGACCTGTTTTATTTAATTCATCTATTATTGGGTCCGCTTGTTTACAGAAAGCACAACCTTGTGAATAAAAGAAATACCAAGATGACAACTCTTCTTCTGATGTTTCATCGTATGTCTGTTTAATTGGAATTTCTTCTATACCTTCTGTCAAAGGTGGTGTACCAGGTACCTTTGTTTCTTCTACTATAGTTTGCATTTCTTCGTCTTTTGTTTTTGTCATAACCATTTCTCCTAATGTGTATATAAATATATATTAATTTTGTAAAACCTTTAATCTATTTTTATTATTTTGTAAATTCTTGTGTTTATCCTATTTAAACCACTCGCGTTTGTTATCAATAGTGTATTTTTAAAATTTTCCCAGGGTACGATAAATTTACTATCAATTACACCATCATTTAATTCTGTAATGATTTCATTTAAAGCGTTTATCGTATATAATGTATTGGAATGTTTTTTCCTATGTAGTGATATAGTTCCCTTAACATCATTAAAATCAACCCCATCTATTAAATCTACATTATATGTACATATCAACTCATCTATTTTATCTTCATTTTGTAATACATATACTTTACCATAAGCTATAGTATAAGCACCTACAATCAACTTAATTGTGTCGTCAAGTTCAGATTTAGTTGTGAATGTAGCTAATAGTTGGGTTTTCATTATTACATATCCTTTGGAATATTTGGTAAACCAAAAGCTTTACTAAATCCACTATGGAATATAATTTTACTTCCTTTGTGTTGTAAATCACCATCCCACTGTCCTGCTTGTCCAGCAAATCTCCATTTAATATCAAAAGTAAATGCCTTTATACCATCAACACTAACTTCAACATCGTATGTATAATCCGCCGATTTCATAGTTCCATCATCATTAGTCTTTGCGTCATACTTGAAGGTATATTTTTTACCTTTAATAGCTTCTGCAGAAGGTATGAGTGCAAACTTCTTTCCACCATCAGCTATATATAAATAATTTGTATTGGATTCTGCTCTTATTATATAAATTATAGCATCTTCTAAATTACCAACCAAATCAGAACTTTTACTTTCAAAAAAATGGTCTATTGCATTATTTAAAAGTGTACCTTTCATTTTTGCATGAACTTGTTTACCATCTTTATTATCTGGATGATGATATAAATGACTTATTGCCTTTCTCCCTGCAACTGGTAATATTGAAGTATTTAAATAATCCATCCAACTAGATTTAACTGTAAATGAGCTATCATCCAAAGCTTTCTTATCTTCTTCTGTAAATTTACCAGTTCCAACCTGAACATTTTCATAATCTGCTATTGTTGCAAGTTGATAATAATTAAATGCAGTATCTATTTCACTACTGTAACCTTGTTGGTACATATCTTTTAACAAACCTTTGTCTAATTTTAAACCCCACAACTTTTCAACTAATATTGGAATTGATAAACTACTAAATTGTCCTTTTTGGTATTTTAAAGATACCGAAACTATCTCACCATTTGCAAGAGTAATAACTGCATCAGCAATCATTTTAGTTCCACCTGGCCCAGTTCCAAAAACTCTTGATACTTTTGTAGGTGATAATTTATTACTCTTTAAATATTTTTTTGTTTTATCTGCAATATTTGTAGCATCAGTATATAATGAAATATCTTTTTGTGTAAACAATGGTTCTACTTTATCAAATCTTGTAAGAGTATCGATATGTTTTTTCTTTTTATCTAACATACCTAAACCATTTATTATTTTTTTAATATCCTTTAAATTTTTAGCCTTACTAATTTTACCACCAGCAAATGCTATTGCAAAGAATATTTCATGTAAATCTTCAGTTCTATTTGTTGCAGCTTCTGATATTATATCTTTATCTAATGCATTTATCATCATATCTATGACTTCTTCATCAATTTTCAAATGTTGCATTGATTCTTTAAGATGAACTATGTGTAATGGATTCTTTGGATTAGGCATTCCATCGTGTACACGATAAGCCCATTCTGTCAATATTTTATTTATTATTGGATGTTTCATACTATAACCTATCTTGGATTGTTTGTAAATTACCCAAATTTGAACCAGCTTTAGCTTTTATTAAGTGTCCATTTCTTTCTAATATTTCTTTAATTTCTGTCAAAATTTCTACTCCATCTGATTTATTGAAATCGAATGTAAAACTATCATATCCATATAATATTAAGTTTGTTTTCTTTTCATCTAAGTATTCTTGTAATTTAATTATTGTCTTAATATTACATTCCGTTTCATAAGCTTGTAGTAAATAATTTAATAACTTACTACGATTCATATCTGAATAATTTTGTTTTGTAAGTTTCCTCTTATAAATATCAGTTTCTATATAATTATCTCTATTATATTTTTTCCATAATTTATTTGTATATTCTTTGGTTTTTTTAAAAAATGGTATAGATTTTGCTATTCCTTCTGTTATTCCACCATACAAAATCTTGAATGTTACTTGTTTTGATTCTTCATATGAACAATTATAAAATCTTGCTAAATACTCGTGGACAGATGCTTGTGGAAATTTATATCCAATAAGACTACCTATAAGTCGAACATGATAAGCATCATAGTCAAATTCAACTAAATAATCATTTTCTGGTATAAAAGCATTCTTTTGTTCTTTTGTCAGAGCTGCGAAATTAACTGAACCAAATGAATTACTTGGCCTACCTGTTGTTGTCCATAAGTTATATTGTGAATATAATTTACCATCTGATATATGTTTTTTTACTCTTATATCAAATATATCACATACATTATCGGTTACTTTCACACCATTTTTTTCTATTAAATGAAAAGTTTTTGTAACATCAGTATGATATTCATAATCACATACTGATGAAAATGATTCTTTCATCTTATCAAAAACCTTATCACAATACTCTTTATGTTTCGAAAATGGTATGATTTCATTAAGATTTTTAACATTATAATACTTACTATGGAAAAAATCGTATGCATTCAATCTTATGTTTTCTAAATCTAATGGTAAATTTTTATCTTTCCAAGATAAATAATTTACATCAATTAATCTTGTATTTGGGAATATATGTTTTAATTTTTTGACATCAGGTGTTACATAAAAATGTGTATGGTCATTCTTTATCTCATCTATACTTTCACTTTCACCACAATCAGGATGATTTATACATATCATTCTACCTTCTCTATCGCCCCAATGTCGTACATATAATAAAGATAACTCATTATCATTATGTAATGGGTGTAAGAATGGGTCTGAAAATATCGGTATTACAATATAACTCATAGTTTAATATACAACCTTTTTTTGTTAAAACCTAATGTTTTTTAATCTTTATGGACAATTTGTTGATGGTACACAATCATTTACTTTACCCCATGTGTCTTTATATGTACAAAACTGATATTGGCCAATTTCTCCTTCACAAATTCGTCTTTGTTCTGCAGCTGAAAAAGAACCGTTTCTTGAATGAAAACACATTTTACCTGGATGAGTAATAGTTTTTCTTCCTTTACACGCTTTTCCATCTATTAGATTCCAATTCATATATTTACTATTACAAGAATCACATATTTTTTTAGCTTCGTCAGATGATTTAAAATCAGACCCACCTTGACCTAATAAAGTTAATATATCATTTTGATATCCGGCCCAAGAGTCATCACTCCACCAATGAGGTTTTTTGTTTTCACTTATCACAACCCATTTATTACCTTTTATGTATAAAATATAATCTTCACCTTCTTCTAAAACAAGTTCAGGTACAACTATCACCAACGCGTTGGCTTGTCCTTTACTAAATTTCTTAAATTTACCATTCCATTTTACTTTCAGTATCATAGGCCCTGGATTATTATATGAAGTACCATTAGTTGAATATCCTGATTTTTTGTTATATCTCTTCATATCCGAATCAGCTTGTTTCATCAGTTTTTTGCGTAATGTTGAATTATAGACAAGTGGCATATTACCTGGCATATCTGGTGTATCGGCGTAACCAAAATCACCTATATTTTGAGTGACAGCGTAATCAAATATTTGAACTACACCAGTACGAAATTCTTGAACTGTATTTGTATATCTAGCTAAATGACCTTTGTAGTTTGGTGCTTCTCCGGGATTTGGCATTTGTGCTCTAAAATTTCTTGCTTTAAAAGTAAAAGCTTTATCTACTCTTCCACCTGCAATTGTCAATGGTTTGATATGTGTCATATATTGAGCGATATGAGCTAAGTCCATACTTATTTTTAAGTCTTCAGACCAACCAATATCATGCGCACCTTTAAGTCTAACATTTAAATTATCAATAACCAATGGTGAAATATTAACATCACTTGCTTCAAAAAATAAACCACATTGTTTTTTTCCTTCTGACCTTAATCTAAATTGTGTTTGAAGTGTAGTGAACCAACCAGTTGAATCAATAGAGTGTTCAACTTTTGTAACTTGAAAATAAACACTATCCACATAAGATTTTGGTAAATAACTAACTCTAAAAATATCTCCCGGTTGTATAGTCGCTATACCATATATTGACAAAGTTAATTTTACTGGTAATGTACTTGATTTTTTATTTACTGTAAAATCATTTCGTATCCTTGTCATAAAATATTCGTTTAGGCTTTCAGTTAACATGATACCTGCATATTTTTGTCTGTCAACATTAAAATCAATAACTTCACCAGCTTCTGCTATTTCGTCTAATTCTACTTCTTCATCATCATCATCGACCCCTGGTAAGTCTTCTTCTTTTGGTTCAAAATCTTTAAACTCAATATCAAAATTTGTGTCTAACTCAAGTTCTTCATCAATTATGTCATCCATCTTATCATATCCAAAATTTAACTTTGTATCAAATCCCGCAGCGTCTGATGCTATAGAATCTCCTCTCATTGCACCCATACTTGGATAATAAGCTGTTATTAATCTTTGAAATTTACTTAACTCATGTGTATGTGGATTACCTTCTTCATCTACCTGTTCTTCTTTATCTCGAGCACTTAGAATACTCATACATTCTCCATTTATAGCATCTTCCACCATTGTATTAACTGGAAATATTTGTTTACCTCCCGCCGATGCTCCTTGAATTGCAATCATATTTGAAATACCACCATCAGGCATAGAAAGTGATAAATCATATCCTTTGACAATACTATCTGGTGACATTACATTAAATTCAAATAGTCCGTTAAATGCAGATTGTTCTTCTTTAGATGACCTTTCATGATTTACAAAATTATAATCTACTACTGATATGATGTTACCTGGGCCGTTATTAGCTAGTTTAAGATTAAATGTGTCACCTGAATCTGCGTTTAAATCTTCACATATTTTTTTTAAAACTGAAACAACATCTTTTTCACCCATAGCATCTTTTATCACATCAACATCTACGAATACTTCTCTCAATGGTATTCTTTCTACACCTATTTGTTTGTCATATGCAGTTCTACTACCTGGATTATTTGGTATTTTATCTAATTCTTCTTGGGGTGGATAAGCTCCTTCTGTACCTTGTGATGGTATTTTACCGAATCTTGTATTAAATGTCTCATCCCATTTTTTTGGATATAAAAATTTTGGTGGTGGTTCTTCGGTTCTACCAATTGTTTGTTGTCTTTCCTGTATTATACCTGTATAACTTGTGAAACTTTCAGAACTATCTATTTTCACTTCTGTATTTTTACCTTCCGTGACTTCTTGTTGGTTTGCTCCGACACCAAATTCAGGATTTAATATCATATCTTCCATAAATCCCCAAGAAACATAAGAATCTTTTTCTTTGAGACTATTTATACCCACACCAGTCATTAAATTTACATCACTTAGTTCTAAACTTTGGAATGTTAAATTCTCTTCGGCATTCTCTTGAATTGCGGTATTAAATCGTTCTTCATTCCTTGTATCCAAACCACCTACTTGTGTTGCTAATTTATCTCTTTGGTCTGCGTCAGTACCTTGCCATAAACCAAAATACAAAATACCTGTCTGTAATAAATGTTCTATTCTTTTTTTTCTTTTACCTTCTTTATCAAGTTCTGAACTCAATAACGCTGAATTTTTTGATGTAAGTGTGATTGAACATTCTACACTACCATTTTCAGTAATTTTAGAATCATATTCTGTAACATAACCTATAACAGTATCTAAATCACCTTCCGCTTCTGTAACATATCCATCAACTTTATCACCATCAGCTACTCTACCATATAATATTTCTTCAACTCCTAAACCTGTCTTACCATCTTTTTCTTTTGTAAATACAATATCTTTTGGGTCATATAAATCTTTAACACTCCAACCATAATCAACAAAAACTTGAGCTCCTGGTCTTAAAATGTATTTTAAATATATGTCTTCATAATCACGGAAATTATGAACTGTAAAATTGATAGTACTTTTTCTAATTATACCAATCGAACCTTCAGTTTCTGATGCAAATCCTGTTATACCTGCTCCAGGTTTTAGATAAGCATTATCTCTATGTTCATTTGGAAATACATCATCACTTGTAACACCCATAAGTAATTCATTTTCACCTTCATATTGTTGTCCAACTGACTCATTTGCGGTTGTGTCATCTAATGTATTTAAAACATGGTTACCTACAACATATATCCTTTTTCCATATGACTTTTCTGCATCTTTTGTCCACTTACCTTTAACAATATGTGCATTTTTTTCTTTATCAAAATAAACATCTAAACCAGGTTTGCCTTCCGCATACGCTCTTGCTTTATTCTCTTGTTTTGAATATTCTTCGTGATGGTCAATTAAATCTTTTTTATTTTCAACTTTTTTTGTTACTTTATATTCTTCAAAAACATCTTGAGCAACTTCTTTTTCTAAAACTTCAAGACCAACCCACATTCTACAAAATGGTGTCCTTGAAGCTAAATCAGCTTGCATATTAAAATCATTAGAAATTAGTTCTTCAAACTTATAACGGTTTGCTCTATCGTCTTTATAATTGGAATTTATTGCTTCATTTGGTCTAGCTTCAATAGCTAAAAGTTGTCTTGCTTCTAGTTTTTTCTTTACTGCTATTGGAATGTCGGCACCAAACAATCTCTTGTTTATCATTTTTAAAACCCTTTAGCGTTTTTAGTATTCGCTGGTATCCTTAAAGATGTACCCGTTGGAATATTCATTGTTTTTAAATTATTAACTCTGGCTATGAACCACCATAATTCCGCACTTCCATAAAACCTTTGTGCTAAATTATCACATCTATCACCTGGTTGTGCTATAAAATACATATCATCATTCTTTTCTGGAACTTTTAAATATATAGTTGTATCATATTTTTTTTTATCAAAACTATCCTTATTAGGACTTTTATATGTTGATGATTTTGATTGTTTATATCTAGCCATTATCCTACTCCAACTCCGTCATTTTCAACAGTCATCATATTAGTACCATAAAATGTTTCTGTTGGATTCGGTTTAGCAAAGTCTAAACTTGGAACTTTCATATGTATCACTTGAAAACTTATACCAACTTGAATATATTTCGGAACTCTTTTTCCTCTTTTAGTTTCCCATGTTGCTGTATCTGGAACTGTATTTGAAATTGACTTCAGAAAACCTATCATTTCATTCCCTTCCGCACCAAATAATTCACCTAACCTAAATTTTACAAGTGGTGGTTTCATTCGAAGTTTTCCAGCTCGACCACCTATTGTATCTGCTTGATATTCAGGATAACACATTGAAGTAAGTCTATTCAATTTTTGATATATAGCATTTAATTCACTTTCTGTTTGTGACATCAACGAAATGTTAAATGATATATCTCTCTCGGTTCTTTCATATACATAGACAGGTTCACTTCTTCCCAAATAATTTGTTGAAGACCAAGATGGTGATATATTTTCTGTAAGTCCATCTATGTATGCTCTGAATACAACATAGGTGTCATCTCGTAAATCTTTGAAATAAAATGGCATTCCATTATCTGATGATTCCAAATTTACACCAAAATTTGTTTGATTATCATTTGCTTCTTCTTGACCAACTGCCCATGTGTCAGGTCCTTCCGAAGCTAACATGTCTCCCATTCTCATTGGAGCTAATGTCATTTTGTCACCAGTCAAAGGTTTAGTAACTGGTACTTCTCCTTCTAACACATTATTTACAGCATCTACAATCTGGTCTAAAAATGATAATTCTTCTGTTGCTATAGGTGTTGCTCTTTCAAATGTTTGTTCAATTGTATTTGTAACTAAACCTTCAGGGCCTGTATATTTTTCAGGATTAAATATATTTCCAAATCCAGGTTGTGACCTTCTGACTAGTGCATTTGGTAAATCCATACCTATCAATCTTCCTCCAGCTGCAAGTAATGTTGATGCTGGATTATAAATACTTTGAAATCTTTGTGGTACTCTTACTAATATATCATTTCCATCGTCATCTGTTTTTCTAACAACATTGGCTGGAATAAAATTGTGTATGTTTTTTGTTAATATATTAAGTAGTCCTACCGGTGATGCCAAATACTTTGTTAATCTTAAAGTATCTGTCAAAGCTCTTGCTATTGGCATAGAACGATTAGCTAGACCTTGTATTCTACCACCACTTATTGCACCTATGTCACCATCTGGAATTTTACTTATTATATATGGTTCTCCTGCTCCAAATCCAAGACCTTGTGTTCTTGAAATACCTCTTATGTTTGGACCTCCATCTCTTATACCAAATGTATTGTTGACATACACTCCATAATTGTAACCAATACCTTTTGATTCATGATTGGATTCATATAAACTATCCCAAGCTGTATTTTGACCTAACTGAGTTGTTCCAAAATCTGTATTACCAATTGTAATTGTTCTTTGTTCTGATATACCTTCACTTCCTCTTTGATTTCTCAAAATAAGTTCATTATAAGCTGGTATTGTTTTTTGTACAAGTGTTCTTTCTGTGTTTATTCTACCAGATTTTATATAAGAATTAGGGGCAACATTTTTATTTTCTGTATATTTAGTTAAAGCGGATATTTTTGAAGGATATCCAAGACCTACACCATCACCTAAACCATTACCAATATTACCAAGTGTAATTATGTCGTTACCAAGTACAGAATTTCCATAACCCATTGGTTTATTTATTTCTCCAAAACTTTTATAATATTTAGTTTTTGTAGAATTAAATATTCCACCTATTCCATCAGTACCTGATATATCAAAACCAACTTTTGTGTATTTTGTCATAAGAGGTGGGCCTGATAATTTAGTTATTGGAGTTACATTTTCAATAGCTATTAGTTCAGTTGTAGTTTTTTCAATATTATCACTTGGCCAATCTATATCTGATGTAGATTTTTCTATTGTTGCACCAAATGGTTTAATATCTGAAAACACACTTTTTAAATGTTCTAAACCCAATTTAATTCTCCATTAAGCTTTTGATAAACTACCAGCTATACCTTCAGCTGTTTTACTTCCAACTTGTCTTGCTAAACTTCCACCAGTACCCATATAACTTTTCATATCTGACCTTAATCCTTGAATTTCAGTTTTTAAACTTGCTATTGAATCGGCCATAGGTCCAAATGCTTGACCATTTGTACCACTAAAAGCTTCCCCTTCATGAACTTCTGCCATACCTGTTTTTTTGACATTTCCACCTTTTGCTAATGATGGAGCTTCTCCTTCTCCACCAGCTGTGGCTCCATCATCACCACCGTTACCTCCACCACCAAATCCCAAGAAACCAGCCATAGCTTTAAAAGCTTTATAAGCTAAAATTATCGGAAAGAACATTATTGTTAAAGCTGCTTTTATTACTGGTTCCATTTTTTGCATAAACGATTTTACCTTATCAAAATTTTTCCATAACAATATAACACCACCAATTATAAGAGCAATTAAAGCTGGGATACCAAATAACGCTGCATTCAATGATATTCCAAAGGCAGTTGATGCCGCTGTTGCTGCCCAAGTAGCTATTGAATAAATTCCTTGACCAATTGCAAGTGCGTAAAAACCAACAGTTGAAGCTACAAGTTGTGCGTTTGTAGCTATCCAACCTGCTAGTCCCGGTCCCATCTGCCAAGCTGTCATGGCCATATTTTTTATATGATTTGCTCCTATTGCCGCGTTTTGAGCTATCCATGACGGTATTCCCACTGCTATTCGATAAGCGGTCGCTGCTTTATCTACTACAAAAGCCTGTATAGCAAGAGCTAGGTTTCCTGAAGTTATTAAACCCCACATTTTCTTCAATCCTAATCCTATCTTCTCTGCCCTGTTTTTTAGCATTGTTCCCATCAGGTCTTTTTTGTCTTGAATTATTTTGATTGCCTGACTCCAATTCTTTTTAACCATTGCCACATTTTCTGAAATTGTATTCCTAATAGCTTCTACTTGTGCCGCGGCATATTTTATCATTGTTGGTACTAATATAGCACCAATTATAGTTGCAACAACTTTAGTTGTTGTAGAATATTCACCCATTAAATTTACAAGTCCACTAATTGGTTTTATTATCATATTTAAAGCTGGGCCTAATACTTTCGTAAAAGCAGCTCCAAGTGATTTCAATTGATTTGTTAATTGAGTTATATCACCTATAGCATCTTTTCCTAAAAGTTCATCAAAACCTTTCTGTTTTGACAATTCACCAGCGAGTGTTGTAGCTTTATCTTGGTTTGAAACAAATTTCGCCATTTCATCAACACTAACACCAATGGAATCTGCTAATGCTTTTCTCTCAATAGCGTTCATAGCGTTAAATTCTGCTTCTGAACCTACTTGAGAAACAATTTCTTTCATAGCACCTTCAATATCATTATTAAGTGCTAATTCTCGAGCTTTTTGAAAATTTAGTTCCCTACCTAATATTATGGAAGCATTCATTTCAGCTTCAAGTGAACTCTGAAAATCTAACATACCTTCCATTATACCAGCAACTTTATCTAAACTTGTTCCTAATTTTTTGGCTTGGATTGCCGCTCGAGCTATATTCTTACCACCATCTTTACCAAATTTGGCAAACATTTCTGTATTTTCAGCAATGTCCTCCATCACTTGACCTGGAGCTACACCTTCAGCTTTAGCTAATAATTCAGTCGACTTGGCTAAATCTTCTGCTTGTTGTGCTGTCAATCCACCAACTTTTGTTAAAGTACCTAATAATTTTCCAGCTTGTTCAGTACTCATACCTAAAGATTTGGCCATTTCAGTCACTGTGCCTGTTAATGCAATTGCTTCGTCAAAAGAATATCCAAATTCATTAGCTAACTGAGTAGATATACTAGTAACTTCATCTAATCCATAACCAAGTTTACTAACTTCTGACCTAGCTTCTAATAATTCTTTATTAAAATCTCTAACACCTATGGCACCGAATGAATCACCAATTTTATCTACTTGTTTGTTAAAATCATATAGTATTGCTGTTGAAGTAGTTAACGCGGCACCTAGTGGATTAGTTACAAAATCTTTAATTTTACCAGGCATACCACCCAGTACTTCATCTAACGATGCTCCTAGTGCTTTAGCGGCGTCTTGAAACTCCTTTTTAATTTTAGGTGCTCCTGTTTTTGGGTCTTTTGCCAATCTATTTCTCCATATAATGTTATATAAAACAAGCTAGCTTATCTCTTATATAAATATCTAAAATGTGAAAAATTATTTTTTATATTTTGTTTGTTTCTCTACTTCTTTATTTTCAAGTTCTTTTGCTTCAACTAATTTTTTATAGTAAAATTTCCTCAAATAAACAGGCATATCATATATGTCTGAATGAGTAAAACCTTTACCATAATATAGCATTTGAAATATTTCTGTGTGGATGTCTGGTTTATTTTTCGGTGTTAGGCCAAAAAAAGTTGATGGTCATAGGTATATCTACCTTGACCATCTCCCCTCCCATTTCTATCTCTTGTGATAAGTCAATGTCAGGAGATGTCTTAATCATTTCTTGTCTAAAAAATAATGAGTCTCTTGATAACATGTTATGTACAAAATTATTTATTTTAGACGGTGTGGTTTCACCATCAACTGATGTAATAGCTTTTCTTAATCTTGTTGTAAGTTCAGGTAATACTTGAGTTCCAGTTTTACGAAGACTTTCTAATTCTCTCGTTATTTCAGATTCTTCTTTTCCTGTAAGCATTTTATAACAAATTTTAGCTTTAGAAACTGGAAGTTCCATTTCAAATTCATTACCATCAATATCATCAGGAATAGGTCTAAATGGACAATCCGCTAAGTTAAAAGTGTGTTGAAAAGTATCACCAGTACTTGGGTCTGTAACTTGGGTTGTATATTCAGGGCCATACGCTAAAATACGAGATGCTACCATTATAGCGTTTTTATCACCTAATACTAAATCATCAACATTAACACCGTTAGTTAAGATAAGTGCGTTAAGAAGTTTGTCAATTACAATACCTTTTTTAATTAAATTTTGTGATGTTAGGATATCTTCTTCTCTCGCGGTCATATATTTTAATTCAATTTTACCACTTCTTAATGGTGAATCTTCTGGATATAATTTACCTTTACTGGGTAAATCTACTACTTCACTTGGGAATTTTTGTTGTTCTGCCATTTTAGACTCCTATGATTTTGATTCATTAACAGATGCTTTTCTATAATCTGTAACTATTTTTTTTATTTCACCGATGGCTTTTCTTGCTCTACCACCAGCTGCTTTTGTACCTTTTTCTGAAAAGGCTATGTGATTTTCTTGGAAATCTTCCCATAAATTGTTTAATGTTTCATATAATTCATTTGTACTTGACATTTCTTATACCTCCATACTTCGTTTAAACCAACCGAAGTAAAATTTATCTTGCTCTGGTTTCTTTGTTACTAAATCAGCATAATACTTAATACGATATGCTCTAACTCTATCTGTTTCTACACCTTTTAATGCTTTTATAGTTGCTGGTCCTAAACCACCATCAATTTCAATATCTCTTCCCTTACCATTTGCTGCTCTCTGTAATATCTTAACGGCAGTACCTCTACCCATATTAACACACATATCGAAGAATATATGCCATAAGTTTTCTGGAAGTGATTCAACGCGATTCTTATCCCAATAATCCCGTTTATATATATCTTTCGCTTGTTCTCGTGTCAGATTCTTTATATCGACATCAGGGTAGAATCGCTTTGTGATACCATAATTGGTTTCACCACCCAAATCATTTGGGTCGTTCACATAACCACCTTCGTGTTCCAGAACCTTTTCTATTATTTCATTGAAATCCATAATAACCTCTTTTTTGAATAATTTATATAACAACTTACATAACATTTCATATATAAATATATACAATATAAAAAAAAACCCTCAAAATTTTATTGAGGGTTTTCAGTAGATTTTTTAGTTTACCAATTAGAATTGAAGTATAGCATAATCATATCTTAATGTCAACTCTATGTCAGCAGGGTCATTAGAATCAAAACTTAATTCCAAAGGCTGCTACTTTAATCCAACATCCTTTTAATGTCCATTCTTCAACTATATCACCAACCGGGCCAAGGACATTAATTGTTACTTCTTTCTTATAGAAATCAGAATATCCATCTCTACCAGTTACTGATTCGTGAGATAATCTAACCCATTCCATTACAGCTTGAGCTGCTGATGGAACAATAGGGTCATATAGAGTACATGATAATTCAGACCAAGTACCTTTTCCTTTAACATATCTTTGTACATTCATATGGTCTAAAACAACTTCTTCAAATGATATTTCAGGTCTGTTAGCTGTTTTAATCATATATGCTGGAATACCATCAATGTTCATTATAAACCGATTCTTTAATTTCGGTTCAAAAGGGGTAAACATTATATCTTGTGGTTCTAATAATTCTGCCATTTAACTTCTCCATTAATTGTATAATTGAATACATTCATATTCATATATAAATATAAAAAAAGATAAAAAAAAGGGACTTATATTTCTATAAATCCCTTTTAATTGATTTACATCATTTCTTATTCAGGGAATGTAGCTCCAGTTGGTTGAACTGTAAAGTCTAACACAATAAACTCAGCAGTCTTTGTAGGTTGAACAAATATTTGTCCATACATAATATTTCTATCTACAACATCTGGAGTATTATTTGTCTCATCCATTACAACTCTGAAAGCGTTTAGTCCTGAATTAGATTGTATTTGTTCCATATATGGATTTACAATATTCAAGAATCTTCGTCTTGTACTGGCGTTGTTTTGTTCAAACACTAAGAAACGAGATGAAGAAGCGATAAACTTTTTAAGTTTAATCAACAATCGTCTTACATTAACCCTATCTAAAGCTGAAGATTTCTTTTGGAGTGTTTTTTGACCCCACACAGTTACACCTTGATTTGGAAATGTAGCGATAGGATTAACATTTGAATTATATAAATCATCACGATTTCCATGTGTTAGTTTTCTTTCGGCTCGAATTACTTTATCTAATGTTCCTCTATTTAATCCAGCAGGAGCGAACCATTCGTGTGATACTTTATCATTGAAAGCGTACATACCCGCAACAGCTACTGATGGTGGCACCCAGACATTTTTTCCGAGTTGATTATCTGGTATTTGAACCCAAGGCCAATAGACAGCGGCATAGCTTGAATTTCTTGTATTAGCTTCGGTTTTAACTGCACTAATACTACTACCATGTCCTACTGGGTCAATTAATACAAAACAATCACCTCTATCTTCACAAACATCAATAGCCTTTGATATTACTGAATTATGTGTATTATCTAATACTCCAGGTAACATCAACAGATTAAAATCATACTCATCTTGATTATTTAATAACTTTAAAGCGTCTAAATATGATGTTTCACCTGATTCTCCTGCTGTAAGATTTAATCCTTGTGTGTTACCAATTGTAGTTATATTTTCATAGAAGTGTTTTGGAGTTACAAAAGTTCCATCACTACCACCACTAAATGAACCACCATATGAACCACTACCTAATCCAGGTAATGATGATGAAGCAGCTGGGACTCTAACTTCACCATTTTCATCAAGATAATCTACAGTATTTTTTACCCCAGAAACTCTAATGTATTTTGAATTATTTGGATAAACACCATTTGATTTTAAATATGGTTCTGATGTTCCACTTCCTTGAATACTAAGATACGAATCTCCAACTACCTTTGAGATATAATTATTAGAATTTGGGTCTAATGAAAGATTGTTCCAGCTTTCTAAAATTTGTTTTCTGTTCTTTGTATCATTACCTTGACGAATCAATAAAGTAAAAGTACCATTATCTACATTATTATCTGATATTTCCCATCTAAGATTACTTGATGAACCCGATAGTAATAAATTGTTTTTCCCTACTGGGTCTGTTATACCTCCGGTGAAGTGAGAAGTTATGGTTATTTGACCATCAGTTGCTCCGGTTTTAGTTATTGTTGTATTTCCTGGATTATCTGTACTCACTTGTGTTAAAGTTAAAACTAAGCCACCTCCACTTTGCTCGCATGTAATTTTTCCACCATGATTGTTCGAATGTACAATAGCATTATTTAGAGAATCAACTTGTGTTGTTGCCGTATTAGAAGCGTGTACTTTCGCCGCAGATGCATCTTCATCTACCGCGGCAACCCATGTATATGTTACAGATGTACCATCTGAAGATATAAGTGTGAGTGTATCTCCAATTTCAGCTACATCACCAGCATGAAAAGTTAATATTGCAACTGCAGCTCCTTCATCACCTGATGTTGCATCTTTATTAGTCATTATTGCACCATCGGCCAATGTATTAAGTATAAATGATGTATTGTTAGTATCTTCAGTATCACCTGCGGTCGCACTTCCTGTATAATATGCTCCACTACCAGTTAATACATTCGCTGATGCTCCAGAATAACTTCCGGCGAGGATTCTGACAACTGTTAGTTTGTCTGTATTTTTTAAATATTGTTCTGCTGTTAATGAAGTTAGATATTGTTGATAACTTGAACCACTCAAGAATACATCTCCAAATATAGCTTGGTATTCTGAATATGATGATACAACTGTTGGAACTAAAGCTTGACCTTTTACTGTTGGTCCTATTACTACTGCTCCAATATCACCAATCGCTGCTGGTAAAAAGGATGCATCTATTTCGTTTGTAAAAACACCTGGGGATACTATTTTTTCCGCCATTTAATTTCTCCTATTAAAATTGAGGAGTCAATTTAAAGACTCCCCAATTATTTTTTAAATATTACTCTGGAAATGTAGCTCCAGTTGGTTGAACTGTAAAGTCTAACACAATAAACTCAGCAGTTTTAGTAGGTTGAACAAATATTTGTCCGTATAAGATATTTCTATCTACTACATCAGGAGTATTATTTGTTTCGTCCATTACAACCCTAAATGCATTCAATCCACTATTAGCTTGAACTTGTTCAAGGAATGGATTAACTATATTTAAGAATCTTCGTCTTGTACTGGCGTTGTTTTGTTCAAACACTAAGAAACGAGATGAAGAAGCGATAAATTTCTTACATTTAATCAGTAATCTTCTTACATTGATTCTATCAAGAGCAGATGGTTTCTTCTGTAGAGTTTTTTGACCCCACACAGTAACTCCTTGACCTGGGAATGTAGCAATTGGATTAATATTCTTACTATAAAGGTCATCTCTATTACCTTGTGTTAGTTTTCGTTCAGCTTGAATTGCTGTGTTAATACCACCACGATTTAAACCAGCAGGTGCGAACCAGGGGTGAGCCACTTTATCATTGAAAGCGTAAATTCCACCCATCACTACCGATGGTGGCACCCAAACATTCCTACCTAGTTGATTATCTGGTATTTGAACCCAAGGCCAATACATTGCTGCATAATTTGAATCATAATTGTTAGCTTCAGATGTTGCTTCTGGAACACTTCTACCATATCTTACAGGGTCTGCTATTACAAAACAATCACCTCTATCTTCAGCTACATCAATTGCTTTACCTATAATTGTCTCGTGGTCTTCCTGTTCAAGACCTGGTAATAAAATCATATTGATATCATATTCATCTTGGTTTTTAATTAAATTAAGTGCTTTTTTATAAGCATCAGTACCATCAGTACCTGATGATAACGCGTATCCTTGAGATGCTGCTGCTATATTTTCATTAAAAATATAATTTCCAACTGTTATTGTTCCACCGTCCAGATTTCCAAGAGCGTCAAATCCAGCTGTTCCGTTTGCACCACCTGCAAATGAACCACTGTTGATTCCAGGAAGTGATGCTGATGCTGCTCCAGTTCTAACATTTCCATTTTCATCTAAATAATCTACCGTGTCACTTACACCTGATACATAAACATATTTTGAATTATTAGGATATTGACCTGTAAATGTAAGATAAGGTTCATCTACTGTACCAGCTATAGTATCATATGAATCACCTATTCGTTTTGATATATAATTATTTGAATTTGGGTCTAATGATAAATTACTCCAAGTTTCAAGAATTTGTTTTCTTTTATTTGTATCACTACCTTGACGAATTATTAAATTGAATTGTCCGTTATCTACATTAGTATCTGATACTTCCCATCTAATATTATGTACTGAACCTGAATTAGTAATCAATCCATTAGCAGTTGAACCAGTAGGAGCTCCATGATAATCTGGATGACCATTATTCATTATAGCTCCATCACCTATTGTATGTAATTTAAATGCTACAGGTGAAGCTGCACTTGCAGACCATGCACTAGTTGTATTTGTAGATGAACCTGTATAAGAAAGTCCACTACCTGTAGGAACATTTCCTGTTGCTCCACTAAAACTACCATCTAATATTCTAACAACTGTTAGTTTATCAGCGTGTCTTAAATAATGTTGTGCTGTTAATGAAGTTAAATATTGCTGATAACCACTACCACTCTTAAATGTATCACCAAACATTTGTACATATTCTGAATACGATGTTACAACGGTTGGAACGAGTGCTGGGCCTTTGACTGTCGGGCCAAGCACACATGCTCCTATTTCAGCTACCGCAGCTGGTAAAAAAGATTGGTCTATTTCGTTTGTAAATACACCGGGGGAAACTACTTTTTCGGCCATTTTATTTCTCCTTGAAATTTTAAGTTAACTTGATAAATTTTTGACTATCTTGCGCAGAGATAGTTTTTCATATATAAATATATGGAAAAAACTCAAAACGATTATATTTATTTTATTTATTGTTATTTATTTTTTGTAAATACGCCTGTTTCAGGATTTAATGAACCTTCACCGTATTTTTCTGTAATTCCGTTTAGAAAATCTCTTTCATTAGATTGAATTTCTTCAAATTTTGTTCTTAAATCATCTTCACTTTTTAATACATTTTCCATTTGTTCATCAAGTCTTAATTTAGCAAGTGATGTTTGACCAAACTGATTTTGAATATCAAAATAACTATCTTGAATTCCTTTAACTTGTTTAAGTTCTTCTTCTGTGAATTTTACTTCTTCTGACATTTATAACCTCCGTTGTTATTAATAACTTATATATAAATATATATTAAATTTTTGAAAAAATAATTTATTTTCTAATTTGTTCGTCTGTAGCGTCACCTTCAAAATCAAATGTAACTGTTGAAGGAGTTAATTCTTTTGTCATTGAAGCACCTGGCCCAAATAATGTGTCAGCAAACTCTGGAATCATATAAGCTTTTATACCCAATGTAAATTCATTTTTGATTAACCTTTCACCAGCTACATCCATCTCTGTAGCATCACTTATACTACCATCTAAATTTGATAAAAATTTATAACTTGTTGAATCACCAAAATATGTTCCTAAATGTTCAACCCATAAATTATTTAAAAGATTCATTTGTTCCATATAATTAGTAAACATAACAATTGAGTAATTACATACCACATGGTCAGGCATACCTGTATAAATTATTTCTTGTACTGGTTTTTTACCTGTTTGAACTGAAAATCTATCATATCTATTATCTTTAGACCACACATTACTTCTTGCTACTTTAATAAAATTCCCTTTTAAGTCGTGGTCAAACGACATTGGCATTGTATCATCAAAAGTAAGGTCTGTTCTTTTCATCAAAAGTAAAGGTAAAACTACTGAACCATTCTTATCTTTCAATACCCCATTTTTTCTAACAGCTTTCCATCTTTCTTCATTTGCGTATAAAACAGGTACTTCTATGGTTTCATTAGCTTCTCTAATAGAAGGTTTCATTATATTTTTTATGTGATTCATAACTGCAGTATCAATATCTCTTAATGTTACAGCGTAACCTTTAGTAAAATCTTTACCAGGAGTAACTGTTTGACTTCTATTACCACCACGAACCTTTGTATCTTTTGTAGATTTTTGCGATGACCTATCAATATTTGATGTTACTACAGCGTGTTTATTTGTAATTGGTTTAACGGCCATTTCTTCTTCTCAATGCTTTTAGTTTATCTTTTTTAGTTTTTACTTTACCCTTTATTTCTTCTGACTTAACTGCGTTTTGGTCAACCATTCCTATGGCAATTTCTCTTTGTATATCTACTTCAACAACATTTGTACCTGTTTGACTATCACTTGGGATATTATCTAACTTATTCATAAGCTTGCCCATAAGTTGTTCCATTTGAAGATTACCATTTGAATCAGGTACATATGTATGTTTCCTTTCACCATATACATCTTCATCTTCCTTTATGTTACCATTAACTTCTTCTTCCACTTTTGGTTCAATTGGTTTGAAGTTTGGACTATGAGTGTCATGTTTTATTATTTTTTTACCTATTATTCTTTGAACTGCCATTTTTCTTCCTATTCCGCTTTATTTGTCTTGCGGTACGACCATGTCGTTTTAACCACTCGTTCTTTTTTCTTCTTTCTCGTTTTCTTTCTTTTGCTGCTTTATTCGGCATTATTTAGGCCTTTCTTCTATTTGTAATGATGATAATCTACTTCTATGTGCTGTAGCTCTTATTTGATGTTTAAAATTCTGATGTCCTGCTATTAATTGTGGTTCTGTTGTTGCATTTATTTCAAAATAAATGTCATTCCAATCAACAATATCACCAATTTCTGGATAAAAATCAGCTTCTGCTAATGTGTTTCTATGAAAATATAATTCTATTGTGTAGTTTACATCAGCTCCAAATTCATCACTCAATACTTCTGGGTCATTATATAAAATAAGACAATTTACTCTGAAGCCTTGGTCATAGTATTTTGTTGAAGATTCACCATACATGTTTTCTTCTGTATTTTCAATATTGACTTTATATATATCAACTGTTTGACCAACAAGTTCATCTATTAATTCCTCATTAACCACATCAAAAAGGTCAATTTCTTTTTGGGGAACAAAAAATGGTTTGTTAGCTTGACTTGTAGTTGTTCCATCTGAATTTCTTGTTGACATCTAATTACTCCTATGTACTCGCAGTAAATACTTCTACAGTTCCGGCATTACTACCTGGGTCTACTATAATACTTTCTAAATCGGTTAGAGCTGCTGGAATAGAAGCAGAATCATCATCTGCGAGTACAGCTTCATCAGGTGTTCCCATTACAAAACTTCTTCCAGCTTCAAGTAAATGTGTAACTGATAAATCTGCTGCTGAATTATCTTCATCTGAATCTAATTGTAATGATATATTAACAGAATTTGAATCATCTAAATTAGTAATACGAATATACTTTACTGTATCTTTATCTAAAGCTCCATCAGCAATTGCTGTAGTAGATTTAAAAACTAATACAGTTGCATCATCATCAGCTGCAATTGTAACTATTCTTTTAGATATATCTTTTATACTAGCGACATTAAAAGTATTTACCCCACCTTGATTAACTCCATTTAATTTGATATCTTCTCTTATGGTAACTTTTAATGTCGATGCTGTTATTGTACTAGCCATTTATTTTTCTCCATTTATCCTATATATATATTTAGTGGTGCTTTGTTTAACACTTGTTGTTGAGATTCAGCAACTTCTTGTTCTTTTCTTGCCCCTTCAGCTAATGAAACTGATTCTAAAAATTCTTTTAATTCTTCTACAGCCGCAGTTTTTTCTTCCCTTCCTTCTGCCTTCAAGGATTCACCATCCATTGTTACTTCACCATTTGGAAGTGGCATTGAAGCATATTTACTTCTTATAATTCCTAATAATTCTTTAGCTGTAGCTAATGTATATTTCCGTATCCATTGTCTTCCAGCAGAATTAATTTCAGAATATGTAATAAATTTATATGGAATATTACTTGGGTCTGATACTTTACTATTATTTACTGAGTTTGTTGTATCTGATAAGTCACTGCGTAAATAATACTGAAAATATATTTTATCTCCAGTATCACTATCTTTTGGTATAGGGAATATTCTTAATTTATTATTTATCAATTCAAATGAATATGCTGATTTTCGTAATTTATCATTATTTTCAATTGCATTCATTCTTGAAACATCATAATGTAAAGGTCTTAATATAAATGATACAGCTGGAGATACATTTCCCATTCCCATAGCATCTAACATTTGTTGTTGGTCAAATGAACCAGCATATGGGTCATAAAATTTTGATGCAGCAGCTAGACCATAATTAAATACTTTTTGTATCTCTACTCTATCACCAGTTTTTTCAAGTGATGTATCATTTTCTAAATCATATACTTGTTTAGATTCTGAAAGTGTAAGAGAACCTGTATACATATTAATATTACCACCAACACCTACCGCTTCACCATATTGTTCTGATAATAAAAATGTTGAACCCATATGAGCAGATTCTGGTTCATGTGAACCCATTTCATTAAAAGTAGAACCACTTTGTCTATTAGTTGAACCATAATGTTCCCACATCCAATTTTTTGTATTATAATGATGTATTTGTTGTGAATATTCTGATACAGCTTCTTCAAAACAAGCATAAATTGAACCTGAATTAAATTCTAATTGCATCACAGGATGTCCAAGTTTTCTAGCTACATATTTAACAACTTGTAAACTTTCATCCTGAAATGTTGTATCATCGTCATATATACCATATGGTGTATTACCAATAACTTCATCTACAGATGATGGGTCTTCATATAAATAACTGAATTTTGACATTAAAAATCTCCATTAATAGTAGTATTCATCATATATAAATATCATTATAAACAAAAAAGGGTGAGATATTTCCCACCCTTTTAATTGTTTTGTTTTAAGGTTTTATTATTATCCTAGTTGGATATATTTAACCCAAAATGTGACTGCACCACCAGTTATAGAACCACCAGCAGATGTTACTGTACCATGAATATCTGTTTCAGCTGCTCTATAAGCGTCACCAGCATCCATTACAACTACAGCTGCACCACCTAAGGCAGTTTGATGTACTGCATCCATACAAGTACCTATACCAACTGCTACACTTGTGGCTGTTGTTGCTAATCCGTTTGGGTCTTCTGCGGCTATATCAGCTGTATCTGCAGAATCACCGAATTTAAAACCCCAGTTTCCATTACCAGCAGCTAATGCAGTTGTAACTACAACACCCAAGTCTGTAATTACACTATTAGCTGGAACTGTCATAGCTCCTGAAAAATAATCGGCTCCAGATGTTACTACACCTGATTTACCAAAGACTACTCCCTCAGCACCTGTGATGCTACCGCCAATAACCCCACCATCAACTAAAGAAAGTGCACTTTCTCTTTTGGAAACTTTATATTTTCCTATTCTATTTGCCATTTTATTTTCTCCTAATGTTGAGTCACTACTCTCAGGATTGTTAATTTTTTTTATACTAACCATGTTTAGTGACTACTTTGGCTAGTAAATTATACTCTATAATTCATATATAAATATTAGATATAAAAGAAAAACCCCCTAATAAAAGGGGGTTTCTCAACGATTTAATTAAAGGTTAACTTATACTAAGTTAATATCTTTAACAGCAATCTTACCATAGAACTCTGGTCTTATCATTTTCTTAGCATATCGAGTCATTACACCTTTTCTTGGAGTGAAATCACTTGGGTCGTATACTAATGGAGTCATAATAAGTGGTACATATGGAGCATATACAGCACCAGTTTCAAGGAAGTTACTTCCTCTAAACCCTATCAAGATTTGATTTTCTGTCATATAAGGATTCTTATAAACAGTCCATCTATTTTGTAGAGAACCGATAGCTTGTACACCAGCTGCGAAGCTAGATTTATCACCATCTGTACTAACACCATATCCAGGTATTGATTCTAAGATTGTTGCCACTTTAGGTGAAACAACAACGAAGTTAGCACCACCTCTCATAGTTAATCTATGAATTTCATTAGATACTTTTTGTATCTTCTGAACAAGTGTTTGCCACCATTCGAATCGAGTACCATAGAATGTAGTAATATCCCATGCTGCTTCGTCAGTACCTGAACCATTATAATCTTCACCAGGTGTTACTGACCAATAGTCTTGAGTTACTGCATCTGCCATTAACATATCAAGTATTTCTAAATCAATTTCCATTGAAATATACTCACTTAACATTGATGTTAATTCAGCTTCAGCATCTACACTATGATAAGCATTAAGGTCTTGAGCTAACTCAGGAGTCCATACTGCTTTCAATTTACGAGTTTTAGCAACGATTGCTGAACTTCTTAATTGTAAGTCAACTTCAGGTATTTTCAATGAATCAGTTACAGCTGAACCAGCAGTATCTTCAAAGTCACCTCTAACAGCTTCAGTTGGTTGTTTTGAATAAATAACTGCAGCTTTTGATTCTGCTGCAATAAGAGTAGCATCAGCAGATGAACAAGATACAACAAATTCAATATTTGTACCATTTATCTTTGAAAATTGTGGAAGTAATTCTGAACCACTTAGATAATTTACTGAACCAGATAGTCCGAATGAACGAACTGCTTTTTCATCAGCATCAGAAGGAGTTGCCATTGTAATTACATACAATTCAGTTGCACCCAATGAAGATGAATACTCTTGGTTAAAGTTAATATCTTTATATGTTGCTGTTGCTTGAGATGGAGATGCTTCAGTAGCTTTAGCTTGTTGGATAGAATAATCATATCTACCTTCACCATACAAACCACCAACACCATATGGAGATGATGAACCTGATGGAGAGTTAGGACCAGATTTACCTTGTAATGAATTTACAGTACCACCAGGTACATTAGCAAATCCTGTAACATCTGTACCAAATCCTTGACCACCTTGTTCAGTTGTTTTACCATATTTAAAGTCTAAATAAAATACAAGACCAGATGGTAAGTTCATAGGTTGAACAGATACAAAGTCTTGTGCTGCTATCTCACCAAA
>Ga0098061_1000184_pt1 | contig 27350 bp, 27 predicted proteins | sample 22_taG_FD_92579 | JGI IMG/M metagenome (GOLD analysis project Ga0098061, IMG submission 92579) | Marine viral communities from the Subarctic Pacific Ocean - 22_ETSP_OMZ_AT15343 metaG | ecosystem: Environmental > Aquatic > Marine > Oceanic | place: Subarctic Pacific Ocean | collected 2015-01-20
GGAAAGATTTTGGATATAAAGATATTTCAGGAGCTGAAGCAATTGATCCTAAAGATGGCGAGGCCGATCAGTTAATTGAATTTTTCGAGTTATACGAAAAAATCAAGGTTTCCTATATTAATGTATTTTATCAAGTTCCACCAGATCCAGCGATTATTAGGGAGATAGAAGAACAGGTAGAAACAAGATTGGCTGAACTAAAGGCAGAGATGGATGTTCGCAAGCTTGAACAGACAAATGCATTAGGTCAACAGGTGGAATCTGGAGAGATGCTAGAAGAGAGATTCAAATTAGAAATATATAAGTTAGAAAAACAAAATGAAGAGGCATTAGAGCAGGCCAAACAGGAAATGCAAAGTAAATTAATGGCAGAAAAATCCAAGATTGAAAATAGGATTATGTCAGAAAAAGAATTTGATGTTTTGATGGAGGACAAGTTATTTGCAAAGAATGTTGTAGATACAATTCAGTTCTATGGAACAAGAATTAAACAAACTTGTTCTGCAGGCACTACTTTATTATACGAACAGGTGCTGCCAGAGGGTGTTACAGAATATCCTTTAGTTCCATTTCATTACAAATGGACTGGGACACCATACCCAGTTAGTGCAGTATCTCCATTAATTGGGAAGCAAAGAGAAATTAATAAATCACATCAGATTATGGTGCATAATGCATCGCTGGGGAGCAGTCTAAGATGGTTGCATGAAGAGGGGTCGATTGATACAGACTACTGGGAGAAATACTCCTCCTCTCCTGGCGCATTGTTGCCAGTTCGTCCTGGTGCTGCACCACCGACTCCTGTGCAACCCGCTCCATTATCTAATGCTTTCTTTACTATTGTACAGGAAGGTAAAGGAGATATGGAGTATTTAGCTGGTATATATGGAGCTATGCAAGGTGATACAAAACAACAGCATGATACATTTCGCGGCATGATGGCGTTGGATGAGTATGGAACAAGGCGTGTAAAACAATGGATGAAAAATGCTATCGAACCTGCTTTAAAACAATTAGGTATTGTTACTATGCAATTTTCTCAAGCAGTATACACGGCCCATAAGGTATTTAGAGTTGTACAGCCTAGCGCTCTCCAAGAGGAAAGAACAGTTGAAATTAATGTCCCAATGTACAATGATTATGGAGAGGCAATTGGTAAGTTTCACGATTATAGTACAGCTAAATTTGATGTACGTATAGTTGCTGGATCTACATTACCAGTAAATAGATGGGCATATCTAGCTGAGTTAAAGGAATTATTACAACTCAATGTTGTAGACGATATAGCAGTATTGGCTGAAACGGATATACGTAATAAAGGTCAGATTGCTAAGCGGAAAAGTATATATGCTAAACTACAGAATGCTTTAAATAGCTCTACTGATCAAATAAAAGATCTTCAAGGAACTATTGAAACCCTTGAACGTCAACTTGTACAGGCTGGTATTAAAGGTAAGGTCATGCAAGCTACGATGGAAATAGAAAAGCAGAAGGTTGAGGTTAAGGGTGAGGAGAGAGACGCACTTCGCCAAACACAGGCTGAGCAGAAACTTTTACAAAACAGTATGAAGCAGGCAGCCGCATCTGGCAAGGATAAAATGGCGACAGAAGAGGAACGTCAAAAGATTAGACTAGATGGGGAAGTAAATAAATTAATAAATACGTTGCAAAATGATACTAAAGAGTAGTATCATTAACGTTAATCTGTAACAAAATAAGGAGAGATACAATGGCAGAAGTACAAAAAGGTGGTAACTCTGAACAGTCAGGCCCCACTACTGATGACTTCTTCAACGCACTGGAGAACGAAGTAAACTCTGGTGTATTAGACGAACCAATCACTGAAGTAACCCAACCACAAACGGAGGGCGCCCCTGTGGTAACCCCTTCACTACCCGTGGAAGGCTCTGAAAAAAGCGTGAATTGGGAGAAACGGTATAAGGATTCAACTCGTGAAGCTCAGAATATGAATGCTGAGTTAACTGATTTAAGGCCTTTCGTACCGATTCTCGACGCAATGAAACATGATAGCGGTCTAGTAGATCACGTTCGTGAGTATCTGCAGTCTGGTGGTAAACCAGCAGAGAGTGTCCAAAATAAGCTAAATCTTGGTGAAGATTTTGTCTATGACGGTCATGATGCTGTAACTGACCCTGAATCAGATTCTGCAAAAGTAATGCAGGAACATATTAACAATGCTGTTAATAATAGGGCTCAGAAAATTTTACAAAATGAACGCCAACGAAGTGTTAAGGTTCAAAAGGATCTTGATAAGAAGAAGGCGGAAATTGAGTTTAAGAAGCGTCATGGAATGACAGATGAAGTCTTTAAAGAGATGGTTGATAAGGCAAGGGATCATATTATGACTCTGGATGATATTCATTTTCTTTTGAATAGAGACCAGGCAAATAAAAATGTTGCCAATGCTACAAAAAAGGACATGTTAGATCAAATGCAGAATGTCAGGAATGTACCTACGAGCGCTAGCGGAGCTAGCAGTACTCAAGTAGATGTGAATCCAGAAAATGCGATGTTTGATTCTATCTTGGGTATTGATAACGAAGTAGATACACTGTTTGACGAATAAGAGAATCCCTCGGGATTGATCGTTAGGCAATAACCATAATACGTTAGGAGGTTAATCCTATGGCTGATTTATTTAGCGCAAGGTATCCAAATACTGACTTAACTGTCCCTGATGATTTTGCAGGTAGTATCAATGATGCTACTTCTTTAGCAACAGGTGACATTAGACGTAAGTACAATTTTGGAAATCGTGTGTCCGAATTAGCGATTGCCCAGGATCCGTTTTTCAGATTCCTGAGCATGACTTCAAAAAAACCTACCGACGATCCTCAGTTTAAGTATGCTGAGAAACGTGGTAGTTGGCATAAAAGATATGCCTACGTAATTGGTTGGGTAAATAGTGTTGGTGCCGACATTTTCGACGACGCTGAAATTAAAGACCAATCAGGTACAGCTCTGGTGGCAGGTACAACAACTCAGTTGTATATGGCCTGTGACTATGAGAATAAAGGTAATATCCAGAATGTTTATGGGCAGTCAACTAATGCAATCACCGTTGGTGGTGCAGATACTGCTCCAGGATTCTTCTTACCAGATCAAGTAATAAAGGTCAACCTAAGTGCAACAGCAGGTGGTGGCGCAGCAATAGCTGGTTATGCTCTTCTTAGAGTAAAAGCAGTTGCTGACGCAGCAAATACTAGTGCATTTGTAGGTCATGATCTTTCAACAGGTTCAGCAACATCCAGCACTGCAAAGAGTGCCGTAAAACTCACATGTGAAGTTGTACGTGCTCCTGAAAGTGCTGCTGTTGAGTTGTGTTCCTACAGAAGTGATGATCCTCTAGAGGGTGTTTACAGCGCTAATGTCGCTGAAGTACTCGAAGCTGGTCGTTCATATGTAGTGGGCAATGCTCACCTGGAAGGATCTGGTTATCCAGATACTTGGAAAGATCAACCTTACTCATTCAACCATGGCCAGACTCAAATCTGGAAAACATCCATGGCAATGACAAATACTGCAAGAGCAACAAACTTGAAGTATGATGCCAGCGAATGGGCACGGATCTGGAAAGAAAAGCTCATTGAGCATAAGTGGGATATCGAGCAGTCATTACTGTTTGGGTCACAAACATCATCTAGCAACTACAACTACACTCAAGGTGCAGTTGATTTTGTCTTGAATCATGGTAATGTGTTTAGTTTAAATACAGCCACCAAGACAGCTGATGATTTCTTGGATGACCTATCCAGTTATTCTGATCCTCGGTATAACAATTCACAAGCAACCGTATTCTTCTGTGATACAGCCACATATAATTGGCTACACAAATTGGGTGGGTATTTCAAGAACAATCTTGAAGTTTCTCCTCAGTTCCGTGCTGATATGGCTATCTCAGGCAAAAAGAAAGCTTTCGGTGTGGACATTACAACCATTAGTACACCTTATGGTGATATTAATGCTGCTCGTAATATACACATGGATGGTAGTTCTGTGAATATCATAGGCATAAACATGAAATATTGCGCATATCGTCCACTTAGTGGTAACGCTGTGAATCGTGATACTTCCGTTTATGTAGGCGTGCAAACACTAGAAAACAGTGGCATTGATCGTCGGGTAGACCTAATCCTTACCGAAGCTGGTATGGAATGGCAAATGCCTGAAGCTCATGCTATCTGGAAAGCATAAGGAGATAACATCATGAGTACACCATATTTATACGGTTCAAATGCTGAAGATGCTAAGCTCCAAGATGTGCTTAAGCTAAAAAAGAAACAGTTCAGTATTGACATGGGCGCTCAGGCTGCAGGAACTGATACAACGGAAACCTTTTCTAAAGGTGATATGATTATCGGATTTTCTGCTGTAATAACTGAGTTAGTGTCAACTGGGTCTAGTCCTACAGTCCAATTTGGATTTGCAGGAACAACTATGTTGAGCGCAGCAGTACCTGCTGCTACAGCGGTTGTAGACTATCCAATCGGACCAGCAAATGCAGCTGACGCTGCACCATTGGTGCTAGTAGCTGATGATACATTTGATTGTATTGTAGCAACAGCAACATTGACTACTGGTAAAGCTGACGTAACTGTTTGGTACATTGAAGCTCCTGCTTTTGAAGCAGAGTCTCAATGGGTCACAGCTTAAGGAGGTAGAACATGGCGGTATTAGCAAAAGTTAGTAAGCCTGCCATAGGCCCACAATGGAACGTTATCAAGGATCTCCCTAGTGGAGGTGCTGCATCTGTTGAAGGAGTTACTCTTTTATCAGAAGCTGGAACGACTGCTGTAACATTAGCAGATGGATCTTATAACGGCCAAATGGCATTGCTAGTCAATAATGGGGCAAGTGGAGCAAAAACTGTTACACCTGCTAACCAATTAGGGCTGAGTAGTGTTGCTATAGCCAATACTAAATCATGTCTATTCGTATGGGTAGATGATGGTACTAGTGCTGGCTGGGCTGCCGTAGGCGTGAACGCGTAAGTAAATAACTAGGTGGCGCCCGTCTTTCTGGGAAATCTTCTCTCCCCAAGAGGGCGGGCAAAACCTAATAAAGGAAAATAAATGGCATCATTTCAAGCACAGGTGGAGGGGATAACACAGCTGACTGTAGGTACTACACCTACAACGGGAGAACTGACTCAATTTTTACGGGATGGAGTAAAAGAAGTAACAAATCGTATTATTACCATTAGGCCTGACGAACTTAATAAATTTACTACGTCTACACATGATGCAACAAATGATGGTGTTGATGCTGTAGGGAAAATATTATCTGTTGTTCGGGAGCATGATGATACAAGTATATTACGTAATTGTACACTTATTGCTCCAGGAGATAGGTATGCAGCATCTGATTCAACTAGTTTAAGGTATAGGTCGAAATATAATCCTGGATTTTATGAGTTGGCTGGTAAAATTTATACTATTCCAGCTGCTGCTGCAGGGAATAACGATGCTATTGTTACACAAGTTTCATATTATCAACCAGCATTTGATGATGTAAGTCTTGATAATTTTCCAGATGAATATGAATATTTAGTAGCATTATATGCATCACTAAGATCTATTCATGCCGTTATGGGGGTTAAGGCAACAACGACATTAGATACGTTTGATTCCATCCCTATATCTCCTGAATTTGATTTTTCAGTTATTACTCAGGCATTAACAGCAATGACTATTCCATCTGGAGTGGTTATGCCAACATTAACTTTTGATAGTTTTCCTGGAGTTACTTGGTCATTTCCTTCTATTCCTATAGCTCCTAATACCAGTGCGATTAGTGTGGCAGATTTTTCCAGCGCAGAACCATCTTATATAAGTCCTGTATCAATTAGTTTAGATTCTTTTGCTGCCTTTACTGGGACATTAACTGCTTTATCTATTACAGCTGTTATCCCAGATGCTATTAATGTCCCTAATATAATATCTCCTGGAGTGGACACGATAGAGGCAGTTATTCCAGGTGATATCCCATCTTATACAAAACCAAGTACTAATATAGCAACAATACCTCCTACAGTACCTATATTGGAAACATTAACTACTTTTAATCTAACAGCAGTTGCTCCTGATAGTCCGATAGATCCTGAAATAACATCTGATGGGATTAGCACTATTAGTAAGCCTACCCTCTCTGATCAACCAGTTTATATACCAGTATCATTTGACAGTATGTTTGCTGATCTAGCTACTAAAACTATTGCAGATTTGTCAATTACAGCAGTATCCCCTGATTTGCCAGTACTAACTGAGGTTATTTATAATACCGCAGACGGGGCTGCTACTGATATAACAATAGCTAATATACCTGATATGGATAGAACGGAAACAGCGCAAGGAGTTGCAGACATACTTAAGGTTGATGTTGATTTATCTGGGTTAACTTTTGCTACCTATACTGTCCCTGCTCCACCAGATCAACCTGGTGATCCTACTGATATAGGTAATATTGGAACTGCTTCAGATGCATCCCCGCTTGGCACAATGGAGGATTATGTTACAACAGAAGAGGATAGCGAACTAGCATCTTCAATGGGAGAAGTAATAGCTTCGATGTCTACAGGTTATTCTGCTAAAATAGAAAAATATTCTCAGGATATAAATGCATATACTAGTGATATGACAAATGAATTGAATATATTTAATGAAAAAAATGCAGAATTATTAAAGCGATTTGAAGCTGCAGCCAGCAATGCCCAACAGGCTAATGAGGTAGTGACACAAAACCTACAAAAAGATTTAGATATTATAAAAGCCAATCAGCAAAAGAATTTAAGTGTAGAACAGGCAGATGCTGCTGCGATCAATCAGGCTGCTCTACAGGATGCTATCCAGACCATGCAAGCTATTACACAAGATAATAATAGCGTGCTAGGAAAATATCAGGCAGAAGTAGCCCATTATCAGGCTGAAGTTAGTACTGAAGTTCAAGAATATCAACACAATAGTACAAAAGAGCTTCAATTATGGACTGCTCAACAGAACACTATTATTCAACAATATCAGGCTAGTGTGCAGGATTCACTTAATACTTTTAATAAAGATAATATAATTTATCAAGCTGAACTTCAAACAGCCCTTGCTGCTTTTCAAGGGGATGTTCAGGAAGCTCAAAAAGAGGGTGATTTATTATTTCAAGCAAAAATTCAGGATTATACATTAACTCTTCAGCAATACCAGGCAGAAACACAGGCATACCAGGCTGAAGTTGCTTCTGAAGTACAGGAATATACTCAACAATTACAGGATGTTAATACAGCCAATGCCAGCAATCTACAAAAATACCAGACAGAATTAACCCAGTATCAGGCAGAGGTTGCTAAAGAAACACAAATTATACAGGCAAGCCTTCAGAATGAATTAAATGAATTTAATAAAGAGAATGTAAAATATCAAGCCAATATACAGACTGAATTGGCAAAATTTCAAGTCGATGCTGCTGAGGCACAAAAGGAAGGAGATCTGAGTCTACAGGCTGATATTCAGGAGTATACTTTGACTATCCAGAAGTTTCAAGCTGATCTAGCTTCCTATCAGGCTGATGTGGCTAGTGAGGTACAGCAATATACTCAGAATCTACAAAAAGCATTACAAACTTGGACAGGAGAACAAGCTAATGAGATACAGAGATATCAGGCTGACCTCCAAAATGCGTTAAATGCCTTTAATCAGGATAATGTTATCTATCAGGCGACAGTTCAGGAAAAAATACAGGAGGCTCAATTAGGAGATACTGAAGAAAATAGAAAATTACAAAAGTATTCAGCTGAAGTACAGGCGTATGGTGCTGAAGTTAATGGTCTGATTTCACAAAATACAGCAGAAATAGCTGCATGGCAGAATGAATGGAGCTTAAGGACACAGAAATATACTGCAGAGGTAGGGGCAATTGCCCAGGAATATCAGGCAGAGATAGCCGGAGAATCCCAAATATCGCAATCTCAAGTTGCTATTTATACCGCACAATTATCCCGAGCTAATCAGGAACATCAATCAGCTTTGGCTGTATATCAAGCAAAAATAGCAACATACCAAGCTGATGTACAGGCCAAGATAGGTAAACATACCCAAGAACTTCAAGCTGATAATGCCGAATATCAGTGGCTTCAAGATCAATACACAAGAATTAAAGCAGAATATGATACAGCTTTTGTGGCTTTGGCACCACCACAATCTGGATCACAACAAGAAAGGAATTAACAATGGCAACAACACATGAAGTAAGATGGTCTGTATCAGCCACGCCAGTAGCCAAAGAAACAGGTGATGATGGAGGTACTATGGCGCATGATACAATACATGAGAATATTAGAAAGTCTGTAGGTGGCAGTGGAACAACTGCAACTGATGGAGCTACTGATTTTGGAGGTACATGGACTAATGGTACAAGTTCCACACCTTATCTAAGCGCCACATCTGGTGGAGTTAATGTAGGAAATGCTGATACAACATTTATTTATATTAAAAATACAGGATTTGAATATTCCAGCGCTACAGTATTGGGTGATGTCAGTACAGATACTATAACAGTATTTATAGATGCAGAACATATAGCAACATTAAATGCTGGTGAATCTTGGGGTATACCAATTCCAGGCAGTTCCAGTACGGCAACTAATTATATAGTTAAGCGTGGTGGTTCAGCAGATCTAGCAATTGAAGCGATTGGAATGGATTAATGTCAACTAATTATAAAATAACTTATAAAAATCACTGTACTCCTCAGGAGTATCTAACTGAAAATAGTAGGTGGTATCTTGACAGTGATATAGGTACTAGGCTTACTGGTACTGCTGTAGTGGATTTATCTACAACGCAACCTACCTATGCTACTGACACTCTTACAGGGGTGCAAACGGCTGTCATTACAACTGCAGCTCAGGACTTTATGTATGTTAAGAATACAGGAGCTACTGGTGAAGGTGATATTACTATATCCTTTGCAGATGCTGATGCTGATGGCAGTGAGGCGGCTGGATATAGTATTCGTATATCTCCAGGAGAATGTTTTGCATCTAAAGTAAGTACTTTTGCTAACTTGATTGTAAAAAGTACCGCCACAACAACTTATGAATATATTATTGCAACTTAGGAGATAGTTATGGCTGATGATAGGCGAATTATAACTGGAACACATGTAGTAGCCAAGGAAGGTAGCTTATTGGAGGGTGGACTTGAAGCTAACAGAAAGTGGAAGATGGATGATACTGTAGGTAAAACCCTTGGTGGAAAATCTATTGTTGATATTACTACTACACAAAATTGGTCAGGTGGAGATTATTCTGGTTGGTATCGTGGAGATAATAAAAGTACCGAATTGTCTGTTTTAGGTGTCACAAAGGCTGATACTACTGACGGTACAGAAGCTATGAAGTTTTTATATGTAAGAAATTTAGACGCAACTGTTGATTGTCTTGTATCATTAACAGTAGAAACAACATGGGAGGGAACCTTTGCAACTGCAACTGATTGGGATACTCCTACCGCAGTAGCGAAAACTCCATCATATGACCAGAGATGGGATGAGGGAATGTATATTATAGTTCCCCCAGGAGGCAGTGTACAATTAAGGGGGAATGCTAATAATATCCCCGATTTGAGACACGTTCACTTTAGAAGTGGAACTCCAGGTAGTACCATAAACATAGAATATGTTTTGGCAGAATAACAAAATAATGCATTAGTAAAGGAGATTGAAATGGCTTTAACAGTACCAACAAATGACTTATCGGGTGAAACAATTGCAAGTACGTTTGCCCAACTATTATTTTTAGACAACACAGATGGAATGCATGAGACTACCTTAAGGGTTGTTTCATCGGAAATTGGCAGGTCTTGTCTACAACTTGCTGCAGAAAGAGTTCTTTTTAAGAATGGAGCTGATACTACGTCCTCAACATTTTTTGATATACAGGTTGGCACTGATAGTGTCTTTAAAGTTAATTCCGCAACCCCATACATGTTTATCAATGAAGACAAGATTGATATGAATATTAGATTCTCAGGGGATACTGAGACAAATCTTTTGTATCTGGATGCAGGGCTTGGTTGGGTTGGTATAGGAACTTCTACTCCAGATTGTGCTCTTCATGTTGCAGCAGCAGCAGGCAATCCTTCTGTTGTTACAAATGGAGGTCATGACTATGCGGTTGTCACTGGTCAGCATCTGCAATGGGGAGAATGGACTGTTGGCACTACTACATTTCTAGAGCATATGAGGGTAGTACCTTCTGGTTATGAAACTGGTAATGTACATGGTGTTGGAATTGGAACTACTCAGCCAGGGCATGATATTACTCCAGCTAGTGAAACTAATTTAACCATTGCTGGTGCTAATCCTAGTTTTTGGATACAGCACGACCAAACAAATGAAGATGAGGCTGGATGCATTTATTTTACTGAAGATGATAAAGCATTTGGAATTACGGGTGGATATGGATTTAAACTAAGGCATTATGGAAATCCTTCTTCTGGTGGCGGTGCTCTTCAAGTTTGGTCAGGGGCTCAAACAGTTACTGATTGTAGACTTAGTATAGTGCGAGATACTGGGGCTGTGGGCCTAGGAATAGCAGACCCACTCGCTCAACTTGATGTAACACAACCCAACAATGCAATTGGGCTAAGGGTTACACAAACAATAAGTACAGATACAAACGCTCCTATCGCTTGGTTTAAAGATGAGGAAGGTACTATGGAATCTGGCGAGCAGGGAGTAGTAATACAAGCCGATGTTGCTGACCCTTCTAGTGCTGCATATTATTTTCTTTCTTGTTGGGATGATACTGCTAGTATGGGATGGCTTACGGCTGCCAATGCTACTCAGATTAATACAGCTTTTACAGCGGCATCTGATGTTAGATATAAAAAAGATATAGAAGACTGGGATTTTAATGGACTTGAAGTTATTAATGCTTTAAAACTAAGAACTTTTACATACAATGATGTAGGATATAAAGGTAAGCATGATGGCATGAAATCAGACGGATTTATTGCAGATGAAGTTTACGAGGTGTGGAAACCAGCTGCAGATGGCACTCCTGGTCAAATGAAAAAAGAGCTTATTGAAGGAACGGGCAGTACAGTAAAAGACAATAATCCTAAGCTTGAAGATGGAAGTACAAATCCAGACTATATTGCTCCTAAATATAATGACATTATTAATCCAATGGGAGTGACTGAAGGAGCTTTTATTCGTCCTATGATAAAAGCAATACAAGAACTATCAGCTAAGGTAACAGCCTTAGAAAACGCATAACAAACGGGAGAAAGTACCAATGGCGAAAGCAACAGAAACCCCTCAAGAGAAGATTCTAGCGAATCCTCAAGGGAAGACAGTGGAGGAACTGAAGGAAATAGCTCAGAATCTTCAGATTCAAGTGAATCAGTATCAGAATCATGCAGTAAAAGCTCAGGGAGCCTTGGAGATGCTTCTTCAGATGATTCCAAAGGAGGAAGTGGAGAAGATGATAGTTCAGGAAACGAAGAATAACGGAGAAGCAAGTGACGGTTAAAGAACTTATGGAACGTGTGGGCATGACTGAAACAGGTCGTGCCCTTGCGTATATCAAAGATGGTTTAGAAGAGATGAATATCTTGGCTGAAACTCATGTAACAACCGAAAGGATTGATATTACAGAGGATCAGAGATATTATGATTTTCCTCAAGATCTAATTAAAGTTCTGGATATTCGCTGTAAAAATCATCTAAATAGGGATGATGAGTATAGATCTATATCACGCATGATAGGTGAACCATTAACAGAGGATGCAGATGGCAACTAGTAGGGAATATGCATATTTTATAAAAGGTAATAAGGTTGCTATTGTTGAACGGGATCGTAATGATACCAGTGGTTTAACATCCCCTAGTTCAGTCCCTTCCATAGATCTGCCAAATCAATTTTCTAAATGGAAAAGCCCACAGGCAACCGTAGCAGATGCATTAGAGATAGAATATGTATATAGTCCTAAATATTCTATAATAAATACAAATGTTACACATATTACACTTACTAATTATAAATCTACCACAACTGGTGGTTATCTTAAGGTAAAGGGTGGTTCTGTTAATTACGATACAACTCTGGACGTAGGTGATTATGTAGTTCTGCGAAATGCAGGTCAATTCAATGGATTGCATAAAATTACAGTTATTGAGGATGCAGCTGCAACTAAGGATTCCCTCACATTTGATACTAAATATTCTGGGTCTAGCAGTTGGTCTGCATTTGAGGAAACCGTTACTTTATATTACAGTATCAGCGTATTAGAAGATGAATCAGGAACGATAGATTTACCCACATATTTATCTAAAGCTTTAGTATGTTATGTTAGGGCTCAGTTAGCAGAAGATATAATGGAAATGGAATTAGCAGCATATTGGATGGTAAGATTTAGAAAGATACTTGAAAAACATGAAAATAGCAAAATACCTGGACCTCGTAGAGTTATTCCTGGCTCTGGAGCGATTTTATAGATGGCTGATTTACAATCAATGACATTACAGGAAAGGATGATCACCATTATTAATGCTGAGCATAGTTTAAGTTATGGTATTAATGATCTGACATTACAGGAAGCATGTAATAAATGGCTGATAGAAACTGGCACAGTAAATGGTGTTGATTATAGTGGGATTAGTATTAATAAATATAGTCCTGAGGAAGCTTTTGCTATCATAAGGCATAAACTGGATCTAAGGTCAGAAAATTTAACAGAATTAGTACATGAACTAGGTCCGTATTATCCTATACATAAATATACAGCACAGGAAGCTTTAAATAAGAAGAATGCTGTATTGGCTCCTTATTCACTTAGTTTTGATGGAAGTGGAGATTATGTGAATTTAGGTGATTCTTCAACTTTTAGTTTTGCACCTACAGAACCCTTTTCTATCAGTGCTTGGGCTAAATTTGATGTTGCAGCAACGCGAACTATAATTACTAAAGGGGCTAATGCTACTAGTGATTATGAATGGCGATTTTTTACAAATGCCAATGGTTATCTACATCTAGCTTGTTATCATAATACTGTTGGTCCTTATATTGGACGCAGTTATGATGTAGCACTTTCAACAGGACAATGGTATCATTTAGTTGGAACTTATGCTGGAGGAACTGTATCAAGTGGAATTGAAGTATATGTAAATGGGGTAGCTGTCTCAACTACTACTTATGAGTCTGGTTCTTTTACTGGTATGACTGATAATAGTGGGGATGTTATTATCGGCAAATATAGCAATGACTTTGATGGTAAAATAGATGAAGTTTCTATATTTAATAAAGAGCTAACACAAGCAGAGATAAACAGCCTATATGCTGCAAATCCACAGAATGCTGGTGATGCAGTGGGAATAACTAATTTAGTTGGATATTGGAAGATGGATCATGGTTCTGGATTAGTTGCAAGAGATGTTAGTGAGCCTGAAGAATTAAGTGCTAATATGGTTGAGGCTGATGCAAGTGCAAATATAAGTGGGACTTATGGTTGGACTGCTTACGGAACAAATACAATAACAAATGACAATGGCTCTTTAATGATAGACTATGGTAATGATCAGTATGGGGCATCATTTTACTTTAAAGCTGCTGAAGATGGATTTACATCAAATTTAGTAATAGGCAAGACATATAAGGTTACCTTTGATACAAAGATTGCTGCTAATTCAGCAAGATGGATAGTATACAACGGAACTAACTATACCTACGGAAGATATATTACTAACACGGAATTTGAGCGCGAAGAAATCTATATAATAGCAACAAACACAACAACCTGCAGAATACAAACAGTAAATTTCTCAGCTGGTGATGAGTATATATGGATAGATAATTTATCAGTTAAAGAGGTTACCAATGGAAATCATGGCACAATAACTGGAGCAACATGGACAGTACACTAAGGAGATATTATGTCAAAACTTGAAACAGGTTCTAAGATACATCCTGGTATACGTAATTATACTGGTCAGGAGGCAACTAATCTTGTGCTTGGACAGGGTGGGTTTGATATTATAAAAGGAGCTGGTGGTGCAGGAACTATTGCAATAGCAGGTCAAGGAGATTATGCAGATGTGCGTATGTGGATAGCATTAAAAGCAGTGGAAGGAGCTTTAGCCAATATCAGTTGTGAAACTCTTATAGGAGATGATTTTTCAAAGAATAAGATATATCAAGCTACTGCAGGAAATGAGATGACATTACAAGATCAAGATATGGTAAATGGTGCCTTTACAACAGTTAGGGTTGTGGGCACATCAGCTTATATATTAGCATATCGTGGTTAATTAAAAAACAAAGGAGTAAACAATGACAACAATAAAGAAGAAAAAAAGGGGTAGCAAAAAAGGCATCCAATATTATGGCAAGGCGTCTGACGGTTATGATCCCTCAACACAGGATGGTAATTGGGACCAAACTGGTAGTGATGATGGTGGTGGTAGTGAGATAAGTCCACTGAGCAAATCTTCAATGGGGCATCAGGCAAGATCTGGTTCTTCCAAGACAGCAGTTACAAAGAAAGCTGCAAAGAAACCAGTTAGTAAACCAGCATCTCCGTCTACACCAGTCAGACGACCATAATAGATGCATGGAGCTATTAAGAAGATTATTAAGCATGCCTTAAAGCAGCTTAATATGTATAATGAAGATGCTGCTGATCTGGTTTTTAAAACAGGTATGGCAGAGTCTGGTTATAAACATCTTCGGCAAATTAGCGGGCCTGCTTTAGGTTTCTTTCAGTGTGAACCAGCAACAATGGATGACGTATGGGAAAATTATGTTTCCTATCGAGCTCCAATTAAGGTTCAACTATGGGAACTTGGATATAAGGAAGATGATAGAATGTCATTCCTTAGTAATATAGCGGTGCAGGCAGCATTTTGCAGGTTGCAGTATCGACGAGATAAGCACCCACTTCCGTCTAAGGATGATATAGATGCTCAGGCAGAATATTGGAAGCGGGTATATAATACAATGAAAGGTAAAGGTACGTTGAAACACTTTATAGAAGCAAATGGATAGTATAATTGATACGTTAAAAACAAGCGGTGCGGGTTTAGGTGGTTTCTGGATTTCTATGTGGGGCTGGTTGCCCGATATAGTCAGCCTATCTGTAGGATTGGCTACATTAATATACCTTATCATTAAAATAGGCAAGGAACTAAAATAAACAATAAGGGGAGATTATGGCGAAGCAGGAACTAGTGTTAAGTAAACGGGAACTAGTAAAGCGAGTTATTGTCACACCAGACAAGCATTTCCCACTTGCAGATGATCCGGCTATCAATGTGCTTTGTAAGGCAATCCATAAGGTAAAGCCACATGCATACATTGATTTAGGAGATGTAGGTGAGTGGAGTTCGGTTTCAGCCTGGAAATATAAAAGAAAAATAGCTCCACCAGTAGAGTTTATATTGGAAGAGTTAAAGCAAGATATTAAAGATGTTAATGCTGGAATGGATATTATAGATGAAGCATTAGATGCTACAGGGTGTAAAGAAAGGCATTTCATTGAAGGGAATCATGATGACTGGGTTAATAGATTTGTTGAGAAGTACCCGTATTTGTCCCAATATGCCCTCTCTAAGGCGATTAAACTGGATCAGAGGGGTTATACCTACCATCCATTCGGAAAGCACCTTAAAATGGGGAAATTATATTTTTATCATGGGCATCAGTATGGAGGGCAGTATCATTCTGCCAATCATTTACGCAAGCTTGGGTGTAATATAATGTATGGACATTGGCATGATCTGCAACATATGACAGTTACTCATATGGATGGGCCAAAGGCAGCCTGGTCAATAGGTTGTTTAAAAGATATGAAAGCCGAAGCAAATGAATGGCTTAGCAATAGAAAGATTAACTGGGGGCATGCTTTTGCTATCGTAGATTTCTATGGTAAAGGCGAGTTTACAGTTGATGTAGTACAGATAATAAATGGAAGGTGTTCAATCTGGGGTGAGCTTTTAGATGGGAATAAATAATGGAATTTGTAAGAGATTATTGGCCACAATTAGTGTCCCTATTTGGATTAATAACAGTTCTAACCACCATGAAGGTGGATATAGATGTATTGAAGGAGAAAGTAAAAACGCTGTTTGAGCTATGGAATAAGGAGAGATAATGATATTTAAAAAGAAGTTAATAACTACAATATTAAAGCTTATACTACCAGAGATAGTTAAGTTAATTAAGCCTTTGAAGCAATATGTAGATGAGCCTAATGAGCTAGATGAGTTATGTAAGAACCTGAAGCAACAAGCAGATGCTGCACATGATATATTGATTGATGTAGGGAAAACAGCAAATGCTGTGGAGGAAGATTTTAATAATTTTAAGAAAAAGGCTGAAGCAGGATTAAAGAAGATTAAGGAATTAGAGGAGATAGGTCCTCGTCTGATCACACTTCAGGCCATGGTAGATAAATTTGATCGTGATCAGGATTACTTAGATCAGAAGATTAAAGATATCGGAAGTATTGTAAATACAATAACAATGTTTAAAGGAGTAAAATAATGGAATTTTTATCAAGTAATTGGGAATATGTTTTGATAGCACTTTTATGTGTAGATAAAGTAGTGGCGCTTAGCCCTACAAAATGGGATGATTTAATTTGGACATCAGTTAAGAAGGCTATATATAAGGTTATGGGAAAATAAATGCCAAAAGATTCTATATCAATTAATGCTTTTGAAGGTGGGTTGAATCTTCGCGATGATCCTCGAGATATTGGAGGAGAAGCAAATAATCAACTTAGCCAAGCTATTGGTGTAGATTTACAATACAAAGGTCGTATTGTTAATGCTGTTTCTGGACAGGCTTCTTCTGGGACATGTGGAACCCTAGGAACTGCTGCTGGATATGGATTACATTCCTTTAGCGCAGATTATGATGCCAGTGGTAATCCTAATGATACGGATTATTATCTAGTAGGCTCAACGGGCGGAACTGTCGACGCAGTAACATCGGCTTTTGGGGCTGCATCTGCCCTAGACCTGAGTATAGGTAGTGGGGATACCGGCAATCACTATGCTTTTTTTGTGGCTGATGGTGGTGTAAGAGTTTCAGATGGTAATTATGCCAATACCAATGCTGCTAATAAAGTAGCTATGGTTAAATATGTTCAAAATCCTTGTATAGGAGGTAATATTGGATCTAATGGAGCGTGGGTTGCTTCTGATTCCAGTCTATCTCCTCCTCAAAGTGTACAGTTGTCAGGATCTACTCTTGATACTGCACCTGAAAATCAAAGACCAGAAATATTTTTTACAGCAGCTGGAGCTGATGATTCAGCTGTTGGATGGGGAAAGGATCCGGATGCTGATACTAACGGTGGTGATTGTTCAGCCGCAGGGGATGCTCAGCATTCTACTATTGAATGGGAAGTGGGCTGCAGTTTTGTATATGATGAGGATCAGGAAACTACTGTGACAAAATCTTTTGTTTATTCATCAGGAGCAGGGGATTATACCTATATATATAGTGCGAGTGCCGCTAGCGCTACACCCCATATTGATGATAGCATAAGATTTAGTACTAGGCAGGCATTTAAAGTGGGTATGGCCATCAAAACTAATACTGGTGATTCTCTGTCTAACAATTCAGGGTATCAGCGTATTACTAAGGTTAAGGGCTATATGAGGAAAAAACAGGCTGGATCCTCTTGGTTTCTTATCATTGAAGCTGATTTAAGTGCTACTGGTGGCGTAAGGAATCCCTTTGATGATGATTATAATGCATGGGATGCTACAGGCATGACTGATGGATATTTTGGAAGAACCAATGCCAAAAAGCAACCACCACAGGCTGTAACCTTTAGATCGGAAACTGGATATGATGCAGACTCAGGCATAACATACGAAGCAAGGTTTAAAACTGCTGCTGCTATTAATAGAAGGGCGTATATAGGTAATATATATCAAAATGGAGAGAAGTTCGGTGATAGATTATTAAAGACTGGACCTAATCAATTTGATATATATCCTGAAGGAAACTGGATTGATGTAGTCATTAATGATGGTGATTTTATTACAACAATGGTAGTATATGCAGACAGGATATTTCAATTTAAAAGACGTAATCTCTATCTACTTAATGTAGCAGAGGATACTGAATTTCTTGAAGGACAATATCTTAATTATGGGGTTATGTATCCCAGCCAGGTATGCGTATGTTCATTTGGGGTCTTGTGGGTAAATGAACATGGCTGTTATAGGTATGATGGAGAATCTGTTATAGATTTAACTGCGGAAAAGATTCCTGTATCTGATTGGGCAATTACAGAAACAAGTGGCCTTGGTAGCGTTCCAGGGATATCTTATAGTGAAAAATTAAGAAAATTATTTATCTGTCCTGATTTAAGCAATACTTCTTCTGCATTTGATGGTACTGGCGGATGGTCTTTTGATATGGTAAATGAAGGCTGGACTCAATTGCCAACTGGGTTTTTTGCTACAGGCAAAAAGTCTAATTTTCATATAGATTTTGATGGTGATATATGCTATGTAGTTGGTAGTAGCTTATATAAAGTAGGCACAACTCCAGGTGCCCAAACAGATTATGATGTAAGGACTAAGGATTTAGATTTTGGAGCTACAGGAGTTATAAAGAAGATTTATAAAACGTATATTACTTATAAGTGTAGCGCAGATTCTAATGTGACGGTAGCCTATGCTGTTGATGCAGATGATAATAGTTGGACTGATATTACTTCAGAGCTGCTGAGTACAGGTGGTGAATGGGACACTGTTGCTTTAACATCCAAAACCAGTGCATATACCTACCGGATAAGATTATACGATAATGGTAGTACAGTACCTGCTGATTTTGAGGTGAACGATATTAGCGTTACTTACAGAACTAGGCCGGCCAAATAATGAAAGTATCGAGTAGAGGATATGGTGATGCAGTACGGGGCCTTAGTCACGGGAAGGGAGCTAAAGTATCTTTAGGTAGAGGTTCACCAACTAAGCGTGAGGGTAGTGATGGTGATTTAACATTACGCAATACTAATCAAGGAGTAATTTTATATGCAAAATATGGTGGTAGGTGGTATAGTATGCATACACAACAAGGATTAGTACCAGGAATGATTATGATGTGGTCAGGCCAGAAACATACTATTCCTTTTGGGTGGGCATTATGCGATGGGAATACTGGTACTCCAGATCTTAGAGCTAAGTTTATTATTGGAGCTGGAACTGGTGGTGTTAATATATTTGACTCAGGAGTACCATCATATAGTACTACCATCTTTGGACCATCTGATGATAGTTATGGTACAGACAGTATAACCTATGGACAGGGTGATACGGTAGAAGTTACGGCTGAAACTGCATCGGGAACTAGTGATCCACATACGTTATTGGCATCACAAATACCTGAGCATACTCATGATTATGAGAAAAGTAACAATCATGGCGATGTAGATCATGATAGTCTTGGTTCTGGCTATACTGTAGCTGACGATCAGGATACTACTACACCGACTAGCGTTAATGCTGGCGGTGGTGGAAGTCATACACATGGACTTCCTAGTGGTATAGGTGTTACTGGAGATACTGTTAAGGCAACTGCAGGGTTGCCACTAGTTGATTTTTATAGTTTAGCATTTATCATGTATGTTGGATCTGCTGCCGATCCTGGAACAGAAGGTTATAATCAGGGTGGCGGTGAAGGCGGTGATAGTCTTGGCAGAGAAGGTCCATAAATGAAAGGAGTAATAAAATGGCATTAGGATTTAGTAGGGGTGGGTATAACCCAGGTGGGAGAATAAGGGAATCTAAACGAAACCTGAAGACTTTTCTTTTAGAAGAAGAACAGGCAAAGAATTTAGAATCAATAAACGCTAGTAAAGCAGCTGCAAAAGTAAAGGCAGTTACGACTGGAAAGGATTTATATAGCAAATATTTACATAATAAATCAGCAGCAGTAATGAAACAAGATAAAATTAAAGATGCAACCTCGCTTGTCCAAGGAGATAAAGTTAATACTTATGGAAAATATGGAGATAATCCTGTAGCTGAGTTATTAGGTATAGAATCTGTTGGCGTTAACCCTAAATTATATCAGGATGTAGGACATGAGTTTGCTACCAAATATAACATAAAGGACTTTAGCGATACTCAGAAATTAATTGCTGGTCGAAAATTAGCTGCTGGACAACAGGTGAAGGTTCCTGGAAGTGATGTTGTCGCGTCAAGTAATATGATAGATACTAGCATAGTAAATGAAGCAGAATCAGTATTAGAAGGGGCTGGAGGATTATCAGGTGCTGGAGGTTTCATATCAAAATATGCATTACCTGGAATATCAGTTGGAACGAGTTTATATGGAGCGCTTAATGCTGAAGATGATGAGCAGGCAATTCAATCTGCAGCAGGAATAGTAGGAGGGGTTAGTGCTATAGCAGGTACCGCTGCGTCAGCAGGAGCATTTGGCGCTGGTGAAGCAGCAGCAGCAGTTGCGGCCTGGGGAGGCCCAATTGGATGGCTAATAGCTGGAGGCTCGATGTTATATTCATTAGCTGATTATAGAGTATAATGGTAATAAAAACAGCACATATTAATGATATTGAAAAAATAACAGATTTGGGTGAGGAATTTGTAGCAGAATCTCCATCTTTATCTTTGTTAAGTTATTCGCGCAAAGAGTATCAGCGCTTTTGTACAGATCTTATTTCTAGTAAAATAAAATACATGGTCATAGCGAAGGATAAAGAGAAGGTTGTTGGGGTTGTTGGTGGTGGACTTCATAATAGGATTGGAAGTTCTGATAAATATCTTAGTGAATATATTTTCTATGTTAGTCCTTCTGCACGAAAAAGCGGTACAGGCAGACAATTAATGGACAAATTTTGTGATTGGGGGAGAAGCCAGAAGGTTAAAGTAGTTGAGATGGGTGTTACATCTGATATTGATCCCAAGCAGGCGGATAAATATATGTCAAATTTGGGATTTAAATATATGGGGGCTAATTTCTATAAGGAACTGTAATGAAAACTAAATCAATTAAAAATATTAAGGTCGGGGATTATGTACAGAGTTATAATCATAAGAAAGACCAATTAGTTTCTGCTAAAGTAACTAAGACATTTAAACATAAGGATGTCCCTGGCGTAAAGTTGGTTATTAATAAGGATTTGACTGCCACAGGTAATCATCCGTTATATATTAATGGAGAATATAAGCCCGCAGCTAGAGCTAAGGTTGGAGATATTGTAGTTAACCCAGATGGAATAGAAATTAAAATTCATACTTTAGCTTTAAAGCCTATGAAAATTGATGTTTATAATATTGAGGTTGAAGGTGATCATAACTATTTTGCTGGAGGATTGCTAAATCATAACAAATGTGGAATTTGGGAGGGAGATGATGTTACTGTAGAAAAGGCTCGGAATACTTTGAAAGATAAATCTCGAACATTGTGGGAAGAATCAGCACGTGAGACAAGAAACTATTTTCGCGTTAAAGCAGAAACTATAGGTGCTCCTACTAGTACTGATTTCGTTTCATTAGGATCTGGGATTGATGATGATGTAGATACTACAGATATTGATGAATCTCTCTTTTCCTTTATAGATGAAGAGGGTTCAGCACAGAATATTTCAATTCCAGGATGGCAGACAACACATGGTGGTTATAAAACTGATTGGGGAGAAAAACTAGATGATTTTTTTGGTGCCAATGATGCTTACCAAACAGCATTACAAGACGCTGCTAATGCAACAATTGCAGCAGAAACTACATTGGAAACCGCTACGAGTGATGTAGTAACTAGTTTAGAGGAAGGTGGTGGAGAGATTGCAGCAGAGGCAGAGGGAGCTCTTCAGGATGTTGAGTCAGCAACTGCTGCTATGGGATTTGCAGCATCTGGAGCTGAAGAAGAGATGAAAGGCGATGTTCGTAGAGGGTCTGGAGAAGCATGGGCCACTACAACATCTAGTGCACAATCTAGCTTACAGTCTGCATTGGATGATTATGCAGGTGTAATGGGTGATGCGGATGCAGCTACCGTAGATGTTTCTGGTCAGGAATTGGGAAATCTTGGTTCAGTACAGACTAACTTAAATACTGCTTATGATAACTTTACGAGGGCAAGGAAACAATTAGACACAGATATCTCTATTATTCAGTCTTCATTAGATAAGGGATTTGCTGATTATGAGGACACCCTTGGGGCTTATAAAAGCACTTTTGAAACAGCTTACACTACAATTCAAAGTACTGTCGGTGCACAAGATGCCGCATATGCTATACCTCAAATGTCTGAGATTACAGGGGAGATAGAGTCGAGTATCGGAGCATATATTGGACATACAGGAGATACAGAATTTACGTATGAGTCTATGAAGGGGATAAATACACCCACCTATACAGATCCAACGGACTGGGGTGAGACGGGATCTTGGTCTAGTGGTCAGGGTGGAGGTACGAATTTCTTATATATGGGACGCGGAGAACACCAATGTTTAGAGGGTAATGTAAAAGTTGTGATGGGAGATAAAAATGCCAGCAAATAAATATGATGCAATGATTGCAGCTTTAGATATGTTACAAACCATTACCGATAAACCAGACTGGATGCTTCGTGAGGAAGAGATGGCATTGCGTGAAAAGATGCATAATGATGAATTGGAAATGTCCCTCATGATGACACAGATCAAAAATGAGCAAGATAGGGTAGACTTTTTAGATGGCCAGATAGCTGATCATCAGTCAACATTAATACAGGTTAGAAGCGATATTAAAGCTACTGGTGCTAACTTAGACAAACTTCCAGACTATGAAAAAACAGATTCTGGTCAAGGAACTCCAGACTCTATCTATGAAGATATAGAAGATAAATATAAGGAGCCTCTCCAACGGTTAGAGCGTGATAAACGCGATCGACAGGAGATATTAAACGAATTAAAACATAAGGTTAAACTTAGAGGTGATGAACTTGGGGATGAAGTTGGAAAGTTATCTATAAAGAAAGAGGCAGATGCTACGCGACGATTAGCAAATGAAGATAAAAGATTAATTATGGCTGAACAGACAGCAAAAGAAGTGCAAAAGATACGAGAGGCACAAGAAGAACGTGCTGGGGGTAAATATGCAGGTACAGATCCAGCCTCTATTCAGGAACAAATGAATCTTGCTTATGCAGGCATACAATCATTAACAGTTGAAGATGGAGCATTAGATGCTAGTTCTATTGAGGAATTAGCAGAAGCTTCTGGGGGTATTTATGCAGAGAATGCAGCATTGATCTCTACCACATTAACACAGTTATTTGCATCTAGCAATACTGGTGAGGGGTTTTTAACAGCACTTGCAGGTGAAAATCGTATGTATAAAGATTTCTTAATGCAGGATGGTATGGTGTTAACTAAAAATAATTTATCAAATTTATTGTTATTATCTCTTTCAGATACTGCTGCAGATTCTGTTACTAATCCTCAGCAGATAATCCAAATGAATCGTAAGAAGTTACCTCCCTTCCCAACCATTAATATTAAGAGGTAAGATATGCCACCAAAAAACACAGTATTTAATTCTAAGACAGGAAATTATGATAAACCTAACGTTCCTCCAGAAATTAAATCACATAGGCTTCATCCTCTTGATATTGCATTGAAGGATACAGCAGCATTTAATACAATTTTCAATCAAATAGCTGATTATAAGGATTTAGCTGATGATGCTCCTGATGATACAACAAAAGGTTATTATCTAGCTGAGATGCATAAAATATCGGATGATTTTGAAGCATTTTTATCTAATGACTCTACAATTGTTGATATAGGTCCATTTTTTGAGATGTGGGTAGAAGAAGGTGGTAAAAGTTTCTCTCCTTTTGTTATACAGATGAGCGAGGCTGAGCAGGCAGCTAAATTGGCTGCTATACATAGTGATAGTTCTGGTATAGATCTATCTCCTGAACAGAAAACTCAAGCTATGGCAGGCCTAGATGCGTCAAAAGCAGAATTAGATGAGATAAATCAATACTCAAAGGAATGGGCTGATCATTATGCTACAGTCGAACAAAATATGACCTCATTATGGAATAGATATGAAGCCATTAAAGATGCCGATCCAGATAAAGATTGGTGGGCTGAATCTAGATTTGTATGGTGGGGTTTAGCTGATCCTGATAATGCCATACAAGAAGAGATAGCAGCATTAGGCAATGAATATAGAAAATGGGATATAGCGAGCAAATCAGGCCCATTGCCTGCGGTAATAGATTCACAGAGAGATAAAGCCCAATCTAATTATGATAGAGCTTTAGAAGCATTAAATAATTTAAAGGGAGAATAAATGCCATTAACTGAATCATTCCTTAATAGAATAAAGGAAGACGAAGAGAAGAAGACCAGGATAGGTCCATCTCTTGGTGGTACAGAAATGTCTGCTCTTGATGCTAGTCGTCAGATTGTTAGACCTGGTGATGAACCTGAAGATGATTTTAGCTTGATGGATATGGCTGGGTCTGCCCTATGGGGTGCTGCATCTGGTATGACATTTAGTGCAGCTTCAGCTTTCCATGATAAGCCATGGGAAGAAATGGGTACCGATGAACGTATTGGCTGGGCTGCTGGTGAGGCCTTAGCATTAGTATCTCCTATAGGACCTTTTAGTTTAATTGGTAAAGGTGCGGGTAAAGCAGTATCGGCTTTTGCTAGCTCTGGGGGTAAAAGAATTACAGCTGAGGCTATTAAAAAGGTTACCACAGAAGCAGCTAAAAAAGGACTTGCTGCTGAGGTAGTTGAAGAAGGTTTAAGGAAACAAGTTTATAGTAAGGTAGGAAAACGTTGGCTCCAGGAACATTCTGTAGGTGGTGAAGCTCTAGAAGAAGCCAATGTAATGATGTCTCGTATGGCTCATGGTGGTATTAAAAAAGCCTTTACCGATGGTGGTATCGAAATTTCTGATGATGTTGCTAGAGATCTTGGTGGTAAATTTGCCGATGCATTAAAGGTTAAAGGTAATCACCTTAATACTGTTGATTCTTGGGTGGAAAATGCTCTCCAAACAAAACTCCCCTTTGGTGTTAATGAACGTGTAGCTCGATATCTTGGTATGGGAGCCCAGGACATGGTAGTACTTGGTGTTCATGGACTAATAGATGATGCTGTTAAATCTCGTATTGAAGACAGAGATTACGAACCCCTTACTACAATGGAACATGTATTAATGATGTCTGCTACTTTTCCTCTTGTCCGTGGTATTAAAAATATTGGCGGTTGGGGTAAAGCAGGTCATGGCTCCTTAAAACAAGGTTGGAAGTCTATGATGAATAAATATGCTTCTGCTGATTATAAGGGTTTAACTAAAAAGCATGGTGAAGAAACTACCAGAGGTCTCCTCCAAGTATTAACAAATGGTGGTAGATATAATGTTGCCAGTAAAGGTATGGGTAAGGATAGAGTATGGGATGTAGCAGGAGAAAAATATGCTTCTGCAAAGATTAATTCAAGTATCAATACAATGCCCATGGACCATGTTTATGATTTATTAGGTCAATATAAAAAGGAAGTTGGTAGATTTGGATTAAGTACTTGGTCTAAAGGATATGCAGCTGATTATCTTGCTTCTGTTCCTCGTATGGTAGCTGGTGCTATGGCTATGAATTGGGAGATGATTAAAACAGGACAGATGGATGACTTAGATCCTCGTGAAGCTATGACTCATCTCTTTATTGCAGGTTTAATGACCAAAAGTCGTGGTGCCTGGGGTAGAGATACAATGCGTGAATATGTTATGGATTTCCAAGGACACCAAGAAACAATGGATCTCCTTAATATCAAGCATGAAGGTATTACTGAAATGATTCAAACCTATAATGAAGGCCAGACAACGGCAGCATTTGGGGCTTCATATCGTAGCAATCCAGTAGCACAAAAATTAGAACAAATATATGAAAAGAGGAGAAATGACCAGACACATCCTGAATCGGAATATACTAATGAAGGAACTAACTTTAAAATTGTAGAGGACTTTAGTAATATTGTTAATATGATGGGCATGAGTGCTTCTGCTGACCCTGGTACCTATCCTCGTATTGAAGTTCGTAGATTAGGTAAGGCCAATCTTGAAGCAATGAAAGCAGAAATTGAGGAAATACAATTTGCTAATGGTGATAAATTAGGGGAGTTAGGATATTCTGTTGGTGCTAGTCGTATTACTGGGGAAGTAGCTAATGCTAATAAGCAGATCTATTTCAATATGTTCCAGGAGCTTAATGATGCGATAGGTCTTCCTGTTCGTGTTGCCAATGATGGTAAGTCGTTAGAACTTAGTACTATGAATATTCCTCTTGGCACAAGTTTAGGTGAATTTGGAACTGTACAGTCTGCTCTCCATCTATTTAGAGATATAGGATTAGCTAGGGAGACTGTTCCTGGTGCAGAGGTGGGTTTTAGGATTAAAGATGATGGTAAGCTAGTACGTACAGATATTAAAGATAAAAATGATCCTTTATATGATAAGGATCTTAATCCTATTGTTGATGGTATTGTTGATAAATATACAAGTCTCCTCGTAAAAAGCAATCATGGTAATGATTTTAATAGATATGTATCATTAGATGGTGCTGACAATCCATATCTCAAGGCTATTATCCACAATGAAGGTGTTCAAGCTCTGGAAAAAGTATATAAAATGTCTACCAGAGATATGGAAAACATGGACACAACTGAAAAGAACTTTGTTGTGGCCGCTGATCGTGCTCTTCGTATTAAAGATGCGTGGGAGGATCCATCTCTTCTTGGTAGAATCTTAGCTGATCCTGGTCAGTATACTATTGGTGAGAAAAAGTTAACCGGTAAGGACAAGGATAGTCCTGATGCAATAGAAAAAGCTGCTGAATTATCTGAAAATCTCACAGTACAGATACGAGAAATTATCCATCCTATGATCGCTGCAGCTGAAACATCTGCAAGAGATCCTAAGACAAAACATACTATTCCATTTGAGGTTGCAGAAAGCTTAGTTGAGGAATATAATAAGTTGGGATTTAGGATTCCTGCTGATAATTATCTGTCAGCTTTTGGTAGAGATTTTGAATCTTCTGTTGAAAATTATACAATGAGTAGGTTATTACGTGATTGGAACTACAGTGATGAAGCATTAAATATAGTTATGGCAGCTAGAGATGTAGGCATGTTAACCATAGATGCACGTGGTGGCCTTGAAATCTCATCAGTAAAAGCTATAAGAAAACAAGCTGTGGCAGAAGGTCTTGAGGTTCCAACACAAAATGATCTAGCTAGAAAACATGCAGCAATCTTAGATATTGTTGCAGGCCCTAAGGTGACTGAAGTAGGTGA
>Ga0098061_1000185_pt1 | contig 27281 bp, 37 predicted proteins | sample 22_taG_FD_92579 | JGI IMG/M metagenome (GOLD analysis project Ga0098061, IMG submission 92579) | Marine viral communities from the Subarctic Pacific Ocean - 22_ETSP_OMZ_AT15343 metaG | ecosystem: Environmental > Aquatic > Marine > Oceanic | place: Subarctic Pacific Ocean | collected 2015-01-20
CTTCCGACCTAAATGGTAACTTCAACAACGTTGCTGACATCCTCAATGGAGGCATAAAGAATCAGCACATCTCCACTGCGGCGAATATTGGCGCAGACAAGATCTCAGATCGCTATACCCTGCTGAAGACAACCCTGAATCTTGTCCCTTTTGCGGCAGACGGAACCCATGAGGCATTCGCGGCAAATAACGGTGATTACGCATCAGATCAGTTCAACATGCCTAAAACGGAACAGAAATTCGCAAGGCATGAAATTATTGCTCAACCAGGGATGGAAGGGCACCTTATGGGAATAGGCGTATATGTTCGTCTTGTCACGGCAGACGGGAACGGGGCGTACCCTGAAGTCAAAGTGAATCTAAACAATACTCTTGTAGGCCAGGGGATTTCCTTGGCAGCAAGCGATACCTTTTACCGCCTTCATTCTAATACGCCCTTTAGCAATCCTCTTTTGGCGCTTTCTGACAAGGATGTCATTGATCTTATAATTGTAACTGCAGCGCATACTCAGGTTGCGAAGTGCGCAGGCGTTTGGGCAACGATCTATGAACGCTGGTCGATAGGGAGTTAGAGATGCCGTTATCAAGTGACGACAGAGGAGCCTTAAAAGCTCGAGTTCCTACGACTGGACTTAGGAGTCGAAAGGAAATGAGAGGCCGGAATGAGCTTCCTAGCCCTAGACAGGGCTCAAGACAGGGCTCGACCCTTGAGGGGTCTATTCGTGATCGGCTTCCTAGTCCTAGATCGACTATAAGAAATATACGAGATGAGTCGTTTAGCACTATACCGGAACTGACTGGGCCGGGTAGCGGTCCAGGGGATCTCACGACACGAAGACCTCGCCCTCCTGAGTGGGCTACTGCCTCTTCTCCTCCTTTATCTCAAAGAGCTTTTCAGGTCGGAATGGTGAGAAGTGGCCGTGACCCGAGAAACAGGCAGAGAACACAGTACGTGGGAGGAAGGCCTGGCGCAGTGCGCTACACGACAAAGCCTTTTGCGGACTGGGATCTCCCTCCTGGCAGCTCGGTAACTCCGACATACTCAAGATCTTCCGATCTAGTTGGGCCAAGGAGCAACCTCGACGGATCCCAAGTCGGAGAAGAAGAGCGACTTCGTTCGTACCTGGGAGGACGAGGATTTAGGGCGGGCGGTGGCGTACCGGGCTCCTCGGACACTGTTCCAGCATGGCTTACTCCGAATGAGTTTGTGGTTCCTAGGGAACACGCCGATCAGATAAGAGTAGCGTCAGGTCCAGCTTTGAGCAACGCGCTGTCTAAATTGGCGGTGGATATTAAGACAGGTCAGCCTCCCGGTAATCGTCCGGTTGGTGGTCGAGAAGATTTCTCGATGGGAGGAACGGTGAGAGACAAAAATCAGCCAGGATACGCATTGGGAGGACCGACTTCTGTTAATAGATATGGCGACCAGAACTACCAGCGTCCGGGTGTTAATCGGTATGGCGACCCCTATCCTAATCGAGGCAGCGGAACTACGGTTGAGGTTACGCCGGAGTATCAATGGCCTCCTGCGCTAACTCCTAGCGGCAGCGTTTACAATCCTCATGCTGACTATCCTTCGTATCCTCGAGGTCCTCGTGGTGGAGGCCAGTCTACGAGGGCGCTTTTCGCTGAAGGGGGCCATCTGAATCGATTAGAAAGGGAACTTGGGTCAGCGGCTAGCAGGCCCACCGATGAAAATGCCAAGTGGAATTCTCCTGCTGGATGGGTTCGCACAGGCAGGGCAATGGGCCTTATGGATGAGCCTAGCCCTTGGTCAGATCAGCCTGTTCCTTTCTGGGCGACAGACAGAGGACGCGAAGAGAAGGCACGCGCCGAAGATGAGGCAGCAGCTCGCGCAAGAAGAGAAGGACTCTGGGGCGAGGCCTCAGCGGCCAATCAGCGTCGAAAGCAAATGGCTATCGACAAAGGCGCAGACCTCCGAAGGGAGGCCGGAGAACTGGCAAGAGAAGAGCACGCAGTCAATACCTCTCAAGCTGCACGCGCAGCACTCGCAACGGCTTCGATTCAGCCCGTAGAAGCGAGTCTGTCTCGAGCTTCTCAGATGCAGCTTCGATCTGCTCTGCACGGAGCGATGATTCAGTCCGCAGCAAACATTGAGGCTGAACGAATGTCATACCAGGCAGAAGTAGACGCGATCAATGGAGAGTTGGCAATTATCGGTGAGAAGTTAAAGGCAGAAGGGAGCGATATTGCGCGTGCTCAATACTTGGAAGATCAGGCTCGCGCCTTTGAACAGCGAGAGTATTTCGAGGATAAAGCAATAGATGCTCGACTTCGACTTCAAAAGGCTTCAGACCCCGGATTCTGGAAAAGCGTAGCTCCGAGCCTTATTACGGGAGGGATGAGTCTTCTTGGGTCTTTGTTCCAGGGCAGCGGTTCATTCACGAGAGAAAGACAAAGTCATCTAGGTGATGTTCAGCGAAATCCTCAAGAATATGGCTATGGCAGTAGTTATGTTGGTGGGGGGAGGTACATTCAATGACTAGAGAATTCCTAACCCCTGGAAGCATGTCCCAAGAACAGCTTAGTCAATATGCGCAACCTAGCTGGGGCACGATCCTCGGCCAGTCTATGGGTAAAGGCGTAGAGCTTATGCTGGGGAACTGGCAAAAGCGCATGGAGAGATCTAGACAAGAAGCCTCTGCGCTTCAAAAGCAAAGAGAGCTCCTTGGTTATAAGCATGAACTTGGAAGGCCTGAGCGAGAGCGAAAAGCAGCTTTAGCTGGAAGAACCGAGGCCCTGCGGTTGAGGCAGGAAGGCAGAGCGATCAAGCAAGCAGAAAGAGCGGCGAATCAAGAAACCAGAGCTGTAGCCGGTGAGGCAAGAAAGATCGCACAGCATGACCAGTCGATTAAGACAGCAAAGCAGTTGGGTGAGATCCGAACAACAGCCCAGCAGACTGCAAAAGAGAAGGAGGCTCGAGATGCGATCACGAGAGACTTAACAGACAAGGTAGATCGATGGTCAAAAGGATACAGTGGCTTAGTTATTGCGGCTGGAGGTAATAATAAGTTCCCAAAAAAGGAGATGATTGCACTCATCAGAACGTTGCCTGAAGATCAGCAAGAGGCAGGATTCAAGAAGGCCGCAGACAGGTGGGTCTTGGACGCAAAGAAGGGAGGCAGAGAAATACATAGACGCCGAATAGCTGCCATGGAAGCAGGCATAACGGCTCGGGACGAGGCTTCCGAGGAAAAGGACGACAAGAAGGCGGCAAGGGGTCTTATCAACGATCAACTTAAGGTTGCTCAGAAGCACTTAGTTGCTGTGAGCAAAGTTAGAACCTGGAAAAAAACAAAAGAAAATGATGCGATACTTGCTATGTTCAACAAGTCAGGAATAACAACAAATCAACTAAGGACGAAGGCTCATAAGGCTTTTTATACTCCCGCCAACGTTCAGAAATTAAACAATCTTCTCGTCAGTACCGCAGACATGGCTTCAAGGGACGGCAGAATTCATCTTCACGTCGGACGCACAGATCCAAGAAATAGCATTCCTTCTATTGTGAGCATTCTGAAAACCGCAGAAGCAGCGGAGATGCTAAAAGGCGATCCGACCCTTGATGATATTTTGGGTCTTGTGCATATGAACTGGGGTCTTAAATACTCTCAAAAAGAAGTAGATTATCCGGGATTCGTCGAGGGCCTTGCGGCACAAGGTATAACAGTCATGTTGCCGTTTGATGGAGATACTCGTTTGTTGAACTGGCGAAAGGTCTTTGCTCCTTATGCTGCTCCTGTTGCTCCTGTTGCTCCTCCTGTTAGGACAACTACCACGTCCTCCGCCGCGGCCGAGTAAAACATGTCTTACCCAGGCTACCAGGAAGGAGGTCCGGTAGAAGACGATCCTTATGCTCGTTTCAAGGACGACGAGAAGGTTGAAGAAAAGCCGGTTCCTGTGGGGGGGATGGTTCCTGTAGAGGAGATGGCTCCTGTAGAGGAGGACGATCCTTATGCGCGCTTCAAAGGCCCAGAAGATGTTCAGGCAAAAATGGTCCCCGTGGTGGAGGATGACGATCCTTATTCACGATTCAAAGATCCCCTTCTTGTATCGACATCCACACAGGCAGGAGGGGTTCAGTATACTCCTCCCGGCGCTAGCGCAATATCTCAAAAGAGAGGCAATCTTTACGGTCCCATGATTGCAGAACAGGCAAGGAAATTCAAAGTTCCGGCTGCTTGGTATCTTGCGCAGATTTACACTGAAAGCAGATATAACCCCGACGCTATTAGTTCCGCAGATGCCGTGGGTATTGCACAGTTTATCATCCCCACCGCAAAAGAGATGGGCCTTCGGGTGGACGCAACCCTCAACAAGAAGACGAAAAAATGGGAGCTGAAGCCTGGAGGCATTGACGAAAGGCGAGATCCTAAAAAAGCGATTCCGGCGTCTCTTCGTTATATGAGAAAGCAGTATGATCGAGCAAAGAAGTTCTGGCCGAAGATGTCAGAGACAGAACACTGGCTAGCCGCTCTCTCTGCTTATAATTCTGGATGGGCAGCGACTCGAAGAAACATGGAGAAGAGCGGGTCTTTCTATCATAAAAACAATCTAGAAACACAAGCGTACCTAAGCAGGATCCCTAAAGTAGCGAAGCAGCTCAAGACATCTGACAAGCTCGAGAAAGTAAAAGTCTATACTGCGGTTCTAACTCCGGAGATCGAAAAAGAAACAGACAAGGCCACGGGAATAGATAAAGTTCATGAGTTTATAGATGGAACGTCTGTGGTGTTGGGCGAGTATTCGCCCGAAGACAAGCAGGGGACGGCTGAATGGCAGGAGAAATACTTCGAAGAACAGCAGTTCTATAAGCAGTTTCAGTCGAAGGTTTTTGACTTCTCAAGAAACACGCTAAGGCTGGTGGAGGCGAATCCAACAGGAGAAAAAGCATCCGTTATCTTGGGTTTATTGACAGGTCCTAAGAGGCATCTTCTTCGTGCAGCGTCGCATGTAACGCACATGATGAAGGATGAGCAGCAGGTCTTTTCGAAGGCGATCCGTTCTGTGGCTGTCCTGAGAATGATCATGGAGGACGCAGATGCTCCAGAGGAAACAAAAAGAGAAGCGATTCAGCTATATGTAAACACCGTTGACCTGTTGATGGCGCACGAGAAAACCTGGAAAGACGCAAACAGAAAGAAGCTCAATGCAGAAGGTATTTATGATCGTCCCGAAGATATGCCTTTGCCGGAGAAAGGCAGTGGACTGGTTGGCACGGGCGGGCTCTCTGAGGCTCTCTCGAGAGGTCCAGTTGAAGGGCTAGATGAGCTACGGTTAGAGCAGCAAAAGACAGATGCAGAAGCTAGTGCAGATCGGCAACGCGAAGATCTTGAAAAGCAAAGGCAGCTTTTGAAGGAGCATCCGGGTTGGCAGCTTGTCAAAGATCCACTTATCCCCTCTGTTCCGGACACTTTGTGGACAATGGTAGATCTAGTCGATCTCCCTATCAAAGGCATCATGCAGTTTCTCATGGGCAACTTTCCGACAGAGAGAAGTGCTTTAGACGATACGCCAGCTCAAAAGATAAAGGACTGGAGTAAGTTCAAACTCTTTGACCCTTCTGCTGCTCCCGGGCACGGGAGAATAGGAGGCGGTGAACTCGACTGGGAAGCTCGGCACAAATATATCAAGGATAAAGCAAAAGAAGGCAGCGTTGCAGCTCTAGGCATCATGGCGGTAGGGGGAGCGATAGGCAAAATGGCAGGCCCAGCTCTGGGCGGTATTCATCTTATTGGTGAACTGTGGTGGGATTCCATGGAGAGAGAGCGAGACTTCCGAGAAAGAAATAAAATGTCTGTATTTCAGGCGACTATGCTGAACGCGAAAGGGATTAGGATTTCTCCGCAAGCAAAGAAAGATCTGAAATACCTCGAGGAAGGCCCATGGCCGACAAGTCCAGAAGAGGCGGTACAGACCATTGCTAACTGGGAAGAAGGCATCGGACAGCTCACGGTAGACGTTTTACTCGATCCTCTAACCTGGTCCTCGGGAGGAGTTGAAGGTGTAAAGGCTTTTGATAAAAAGATGTCAAGGATCCTTAATAAGAAGTATCCGGTCTACAAAGAAATAGAAGGAGTAAGGAAACAGATAGGAACGCGCAAACTCCCAAAGTATCAGCAAGAAATCCTGAAGGAAGAGATCTCATCAAGGCGTGCGCAGATAGCGCAGACAGGCATGGTCGAACCAGAACCCCTCAAGATGGGAATGGCTATTGAGAAAAAAGGAGACCTTATCTGGAAAAAGATGGGGTTGAAAAACTGGGAAGACATCAAGAAGTTCAAGTCCAGAATGAACAAGATGGATCCCACATCTGACGAGTACATCAAGGCAGTAGAAAGAGCGACAGGACGTAACGCAGAAGAACTAGAGAAGCTGCAAAAAAGAGTCGAAGAGCTAAGGCTTAGAAACCTCAACGAGTTCGGGATTGAGCCAAAGCTAAAAAGAGCAGAAGCAGATCTTAATAAGCATCTTTATATCAGAAACTCTTTGCTAGGAAAGACCGAGACAGCTCTGCATTCTCAGCAGGCATATAGAGACATAACAAGGCTGGTCGATGACTTGCCTGGATTCGAAAGCTGGGTAGCTGAAAGCAAGACGCAAGCAAGTAAATCTGTCCTCACCAAAGATCTTAGGTGGAAGAGAGTAAACGGAGGAACCGGAGAGTATGTTCGTCAAGAGTATATGGACATCGTTAAGTGGGGAAGAGAGAACGGCATTCCCATAGATGCGATACGAAAAGAGTTCGGAAGGGGAGGTGTTGATCTCTATCGAGGAGAAGCTAGCCTCTTCGGCATTACATCTGGGAGCTTCGGAGCGACTCATCCACTAAGAAGGCTACGTCGGAGAATGCAGCCTAAGTTTGCAAAGAAAGAACTAGATATCGCTATAGGACTAAAACCTTCTGGGCGATTCTTCACCCAAAGAAGCGGGAGGCTAGATAAAGCAGCAAGAGCTCTTCATTCTAACCTGGAAAAGAAAGGCCAGAGGTCCATGGAGATCCTTCTTGATGCGTTCATGGATCCTCAAACTTACTCAGACCCTAAAAGACTCAAGTGGTTTGAGGAACATCACTTAGATCCAGATAAAGCACTAAGACCTGCGGACGGAATCAACCCGGTCTTTAGCCGATCTGATCTACATGCAGAAGAAAGGCTTATTCTTGAGCAGCTAGAAACCTCAACTTACACGCACAAAGAACTAAAGGAGAGAGCGTACGGGGATGCGATGAAGAGAATTCGAAAGATAAGATCTCATCCTCTATATAAAGGACAAGAAGAGCTCTATGGTCCACCAGCTACGCCTACAACCATAGGTGGAAAGAAGGTTCAAGGTCCGCAGTATGGCGGGCAACCAATCATTGAGCCTCCTGCTAGGCAGACCGCGATCTTCGACTCAGCAGGCAAGGTGAAGGGCCTTAGCAAGGGAGAGGGCAGATACGGATACGATCTCCAGGGACAGCCGAGCAACATCATCAAAGAAGAAACGCTTATGGGGTTCACTAGAGACAGGACAATAACCCGAATCGGATTAACGGCTGATGATCTAAAGATTCCAGACGAAGGAGAGATCATCTCTAATCAGATTCTCTATACTTTTACACAAGAGAAGTCAGACATGAGGGCGGCGATCAACACGCTCAAGAAGATCGCAAAAGACAGAGGCATTGTCCTCGAGGCTAATCATGAGTTTCATATAGACACTGCTCTCAGGAGCGGAGAAGAAGGCGTCGGAATTCCTAGGGGCGTAAGAGAGGATGTTCTCCTGTCTCACTCTTACGAGAAGCAAGACCTCATAAGCATGGGGATAGCTAAGTTAGTTCAGGATGAGCTAGGGAATATGGTGATTGCGTCCAAAGATCCAAACGCACTCTTTCCTCCGACTATAGCGAAAGACTCTAAGGGCACTTGGTATGCGGTAGAGTACAGACCCACTGGAGAAGAGGGTCTTTATACCTTATCCAAGAAGGACAGGGAGTTCCTTGTAGAATACAAAAAGCTAATGCAGACGTACAGGGACGAAGGCGTTCGGTACGGACTTCTTGATGAGATGCAAGAGGGGTACAATCCTCTAAACGGTCAGTATTATCCTCGTCATCTTGCTCGCTCCGCAGATGACTATGCCGGAGAAACACTGGAGCACTTAGATATCTATCAAGGTGTGAGCGGTGATCCAACAAAGGGAAGAACAGAGAAGTTTGGTGTCTGGATCGGAGACAAGAAATACGAGGCGCAAAAAGATCTTATTGAGACAATGTCCGCATACAATAAAGGCTTTGCTCTCAAGACAGCAAGACATCAGTTTGAGCTTGCTGCCGCAGATGTTTACGGTCTCAGAAAAGAGCAGTTCATGGAGCTATATACGCTCCAGGCAAACGGTCGTGGTGTAAACAGGATCGTTAATGATCCTCATCTAGGGACTCGTTTTTATTTCGATAAGTCGATCCCCAAAGAGATTCTTGTTCATGACGACATCTTCCCAGATGTTCATGTTGACATCATTGTAGGGACAACAACGAAAGAGCAAAGGAAAAATAAATTACACAGGGCCCGATCATTCAACCGAACCGTAAAGGAGACTCCTCCCAAAGAATTCGAAGAGCTTCCTGAGCTTACTCAGGATCTTGGTCGTCTTCCTTTGCGAAAGAAGCTGTGGGACGACATTGCTTACGGCGAAAGAGGCAACAATCCATACCCTGCTGACTTTGTAGCCGCAGATCAAAAACACGAAGCATGGCTTAGAGCAAATAAGGCAACCCGAGGGAAAAGACCCGTCTATGAGGGCGGAGAACTGGATTCCATCAACGAGTGGCTAGGTCTTACTGGAGACAAGCGAGTCAGCGGCCTTCGACATGGTTTTACTCGGTTGATTCGCGGCATAAAGACCTGGGACGAGCTTATGGAGTCAAACGTTCTTGATATCCTTAGAGATGTTCCTGGCCTTGAGAAGATCCGTTGGCCTGAATATATGATGGCCAAGAAGAACAGATTCGAAGAGATGCTTCACTGGCGGGAGATGGAAGATGCTGCAAGATATAAAGCGTATCTTGCGAGCCCAGAGTCCAAGGTTCAAAGGGTCTTTGAAACTCCTGCAACTTTCGAAGTTGGGAAGCGTCCCGGAGACGCTGGTCTTCATATCGATCAAGACGCAATTGCAAAGAACTGGGAAAAGAAACCCTGGCTCGACCCTGCAATCGAGGGCGTTCATCCTTTGGCAGACGACTTTGCTTCTCCTGGGGACTGGCTTGATTTTGTAGTCGCTCAAGAGCTGGCGATGATCAAGAAGCCGTGGGGTACAATGGACAGACAAAGGTCCTCCCTTGTTGATTATATCAACGAGATAAACAACACAGCCATGGCAGAGCTGGAGCGCGTTCGCGATGCTCGCTTCAAGAAGGCTCAAGAGCTTAAGACTCATACTTATACATCTGCGGAACTAAATGACATGGGCGGTGTTTACAACGAGCTGAAGACCGCTCGAATGGCAAACGACGAATGGATGAAACTAGAGAACGATGCTCGTCATGCTAACGGAACGGCTCGCAAGGGAGCGAAGTGGAAGCTGATTGACAACCTGAGCGGCGATCAAGTTCTTATCCCCGCCGAACAGGCAAATATGGCCGCTCGTCTAGGTAAAGACGAGAACATGCTAACAGACAGCGCCGCCTTTAAGAGGATGATGGCTCGTCCCGACAACCTAGGAAGGGCTCTTCGTGGTGTGCGCAGTGCTGTAGTTGCTTTTGATAAAGCTCATAAGCAGGGCTTGCTTATTCCTTCTCCGGCCTTTCATGTGATCAACTGGGCAACCGATTCGATGATGCTCATGGCTCATCTAGGCATATACGACCAGAGCAAGGCTTTCGCTAAAGCTAGAAAACTAAGCAAAGATCCGAGCTCTATCTCTTTTAGCGTGAAGAACAGGCGTACAAAGATCGATGGTATCACGATGCTCAAGGAGGCCAGGAGGCTCGAGATAGGGACAAATGGAATAGCGAGACTCGACTATCTGACCGAAGGAAAGTCCGCATTGGAGGCTCTTCAGTTGGCTGCTTTGAGAAGCAACGGAAAGGCTGTCGATTATAGTTTTTGGTATAACCTCATTAAGGGGGAAAGCGTTGAAATGGCCTGGAGAAAGTCTCTTCCTGGCCGGGTCTCTCGTCGCGAGGTTGGATTTAAGAAGCTAGAGGTTCATGCTGCTGCGTGGACGGATGAGGTTCAGCTCACCGGCTTTATACACGAAGTAGAAAGCGGCGCTTCTTTTGCTGACGCGGCCCGTCGCGTTCATGGGGCGGTCATCGACTACGGAGATAAGCCAAGATGGCTTAACTTCATTCGCTTGTTTTGGCCTTTTGCTACCTGGCAGATGCGGGCTCCAGCAGCAGGCGTAAAGGCTTTAGCAAAGCGTCCTTTGGTTACCATGATTCCGGTCAAGATCGGTCAAGAGATTGAATCGATAGCGGTGAAAGAAGATGGTCCTAATTACTATCTCCCAGAATGGATGCAAGAGATGGCCAATTACCGTCGTGTTCCCAGGGCGTTTCGCAGGGCTGTAGAGCTTGGTCGTAAGTTGGGAGGAGGAACAGAGCTTGATGCTGACGAGCAAGTTTATATTCGAGAAAGGATCGTTCCTTTGTTTGAAGCGGTCAGTCCCTTCTTGGCTACAGCTCAGAAGCTAGCAAGGGGTGACGAATGGGGATTCGATCCTCTAGTGGCTCAACTAGGCCCTGCTTGGCGACTGCTGTATGAGTGGGGCGCAAAGCGAAATCTTTACAACAAGAATCCAGAGTATGGGCTACAGTTTAGCCGTCCTTTTGCTGCGGGAACTCCATTTCCTCGTAAATATGGTGTTTTCGGTGGTCCGATTCCTCCTTCTTCAGATCAGAAGGGCTTTTCTATGTTTGGTCGAACCGCATCATCTCCGCAGCAAGGGGCTTGGTTTGCGAGGCACATGCTCCCCGGCGCAGGCGGGGCCTTGCCCGAGCTTTTCCCTGGTCAGAAGTTTCTCTTTAGTCGTCCCGGCTTGTTTCTGTTGAACAAGTTGCAGCAGCAATTAGGTGGTCCTGGTCAGCCTCCTGTGGTCTACGGTCCTTACCGCGATCATGTGAGCCCAGATCAGGCTAACAATCTCTTGGCTCAGATGGGCATTGGTCTGGCATCAGGGCTAACCCCTGCCGTTGTGAGTCCTGAAAAGGCTGCAACATCGGCGATGCACTCGAGACAGCTAGATCAGAAGAGAAAAGAGGCCGAGATAGCGTATTCAAACATGATGAAGTTTTTGAAGCGTTGGGAGTTGCAGATGGCTAGAGACCTGGAAGCAGAGCAGGAAAAGAAAAGGCAAGGCGCGACTATCCCTCCTGGGGTGAGAAAGAAAAGGCAAGGTATGACTATTTCTCCTGGGGCGAGGAAGAAACGCTCTGATTAGCTGTTTCCTATTTTGTCGTCCCTTGTGATAGATTCTGAGTATGGCAAGAGCAGATCATATAGGCAGAGGCGTACTGTTGGATGTTAGCGGGGTAACGGCAGCACAAACCTCGCTGATCTTTATGGATACTCCAGGAACAAGCAAGACAGTCGTCTGTTGCCATAGCACGGTGGCATCGACGGCTGCGGACGCAACAGGGACCGGTCTTATTATTGAAGTGGAAGACCCTACCACTGAAAAAGCAACCACGTTTAGCGGGTTTACTTTTTCAACGCAAGATGTTGCGGCAAACACGGTGAGAAAGGTGCTTATTGATGGTGGAGCGGGTTCAAGGCTCCGTTGTAAGATAACGCCAAACGGATCAGCAGACATTAAGATATGGGCCTACTCGGCTCGCTAGGAGAGGGCTATGGCTGACGCACAAGTTGTAAATATTACTGGGGTTACAGACTTCGGCGATCAGACGATCAAGAACGTACAGGAGATCCAGCTCAAAACCATCGTCAGTGATGACGACACGAGTGTCAGTCTAGGGCTAGGCACCGATGTGGGCGATAACTTTATCGTCGCTACTGATTCCCTGGTCGTCCTTGGCGAAACCGCCAATCGCGGCAACGTAGGCATGGGCACGGCGACACCGAGGCGCACGCTGGATGTCTTGGATGCAAGCGACCCGCAACTTAGATTGACGCATACAGATGACACCCACTACAGCGAAATGCAGGCGACCGCGACCGGTAATCTATTAGCGGAGGGATCTCACGCAACGAACTTTTACAAGATTGCGCGGGCTTCCACAAATGCGTATTCGGTCTATCAGGCTGGGGCAAGCCAAGTGTCGGACGGCGCTAGCAAGGGTCTGTCGGTCGGGGTTACGGGTACTACTGCGTACATCTGGATGCGGGGTACCGGAAGCAACGGGGCGTTAAACATCGGGGCGGGCGGCACCGGTGGGTTATCGATTGACGCAGACAATGATATCGTCGCGTTGGAGGGGACGTTTCAGCTCAAAGCAGAGCAAGACGCACCATCCGCGCCTCCTTCAGGTGAGGGCGGAATCTTCTACGTAAAAGAAGATGGCATCCCTTACTATATTTCTGACAGCACGGCCGAGACATCACTTGTTGGCGGTGGTGGTGGTCTGACTTACCAAGCGAAGACCTCCACGTTCACAGCAGCGGTAGACTACTTCTATGGAGTCGATTCTAACGGTGGTGACGTTACCGTTAACCTGCCCGCCGTTTCAGGTAATGCCGGAAAGACGATTGACGTGTGTCATAAGGTAATTGGTAACGATATTATCTTCGCCGGTAATGCGTCTGAAACGATAAACGGCGCAACAACGCTTACTGTCGGCGGAATTGCTTATCAGAACATAACCCTGTTTTGCACGGGCATAGAATGGCTAGTGAGGTGATGATATGACTTACAAATTCAATGGGCCAAGCGCTTCAAACACGGGGCTATATTTTCAAAGCGGCAACGAAGATTTGCCGATGGACAAGTTGCAATCGTTTTGGCCTTGCAGGGGCGTCGGCGCAGGGACCTCGCCAGACTTGATTGGTAACGCGCCATTATCAGCAACGGCGGTGGGATGGGCAGCATCAAATCCGTGCGGTGGCTCTTTGGGCTCGGCGAAGTTTGCAACATCTAACAAATATTTAGAAACGACGGGCGATGGTTCATTGCAAGACCCGATAACGAGAAATAAAAAGTGGTGGTGCGGTTTTTGGTTTTATCCTGACACCGCAAGTCAGGTTGACGCACTCGTATCAACGTCTAATTGGTCTGGTCCGTATACCTGGTACACTTCGACAGGCATCGCAGCAGGCGCAGGGAGTGCGGATTTTGTTTCACACGATGGAAGCGGTTGGAACACTGCGGTTAACGCGGGCACGTGGGTTGTCGATACGTGGAATTTCATGCTCTTTGGGCACGACGGTGGCAGTGGGTCGGGCACAAGTTTTGCGAGTTTGAATGGCGCGACGGCGGTCACGCAAGGCGGTCAAACGATTCAAGCTGGCGGCGCGTCGAATCAGGTCAGGATGGGCGGTGGCGGTCTCTGGAATAACGGATCTCAGGGGTTCGACGGTATGATTTGCGACGTAAGTTTTTGGGTTGACGTGTCAGCAAACGCCACAGCCGACGAGATCGCGGCACTATACAATGGGGGCAACGGTAACACGTTGATCGGTGGATGAAATGAGATTTCAAACTGACTTGCTTTTGGCAGCAAAGAACAAAATAATCTCTGTGTCTGGCGGCAAGGCCGTCCTCGGCGGCGCATCTCCCGTTGGCATAGCGCAAGAGGTGAGTGTTATCTATGATATCCCAACGATGACTGTTTTGTCTGCGGATTCCTGCGAAGTCTCAACAAGCGGAGAATGCAGCGTCAAGACATCAACTTGTGTTGCGGGCGATTGGTTTACGTCGAACGCGGAAGGGCTAGCGGAAAAGACTGAAACAGGCTTTGCGCTGGGTCGCGTTCTACAAAACCCGGTTGACGGTTTAGCGTTGTGCGTCATTTCGCCGATCATGCTATGAACTTGAAGTTCTCAACGCGGCAGGGTGAATAAATGCCTAGCTTTGGAAGAAGAAGTGGTGATCGACTCGACACCTGTCACCCAAGACTCATCCGTCTCTTCGAGGAAGTCGTTAAGTATTACGACTGCTCAATCCTGGAAGGATACCGCACGCCTGAACGACAAAGAGAACTGGTCGATCAGGGCATGAGCAAGACCCTGGATTCTCGACACGCAAGGAAACCAGCGATGGCTGTAGACGCGATTCCCTATCCGTTCAGGTCCTCAGACTGGACAAACATGAAGCGGTTTTATCACTTTCAGGGGTTCGTCAAAGGGATCTGCTCACAAATGCAAAGGGACGGACGATTAGACGCTTCTTTCGATTTGGTCTGCGGCTTAGACTGGGATGGCGACAATGACCTGGATGACCAGAGCTTTATGGACGGTCCTCATTTTGAGATTAGAGAACTGGCGGAGAAGGGCTAGGGCGCGAAAACGCCTAGCAGCTTGGCTGCTGCGCCACCACTTAGAGCGCCTGAACCGATCACGAAAACCACCACCTTAATCATCGTCTTCTTGAAGTCGTCAGCCATAACCTTTAGGTCCGCCAGGTCTTTTTGAATACTAATGATACTGCTCTCAATAGAGACGACCTTCTTCGTAAGCCCTCCGGCCCCGTCGTCACCATAAATTGACTTTCTTATCTCAGAGATGCGCTCTTCGAACGCCTCCATCTGAGTCTCAATGCGCGTAAGCCCCTGCCCCTGCGCTCCGAACTGTTGCACAGTCGTCGCCATCGTGGTCGTCAGCGTCTCCATCTGGGCCGACAGCTTTCCGATACTTACGGATGTTTCTCGGTCTATTGTCGCCATCGCGGATCCTTGCGAGGCGCTTCAGCTCCTCGGCTACATCGAGCAGGTTCGTCATGGTGACAGCCATTTCGTCTAGTTGTTCGGTGTCCGACCTCCGGCCACAGTAATACAGGTATGTTTCTACACTCATCCATGAGGAATCTTTCTCCACGTATACATGGCTTGCTTCAGTCACCCGCCCCTCATCTAGCCATTTTTTAAGTTGCTCCGGCCCCGCGCAGCCAGTGTTTTCAGCGACTCCGAAGGGAGACAGCATGACTACGTTGATGGGCTGACGGAGTTTCATCTCGTCAACAGTACGCCAAGTATCACGCCCAGGCCAAGACCTGTTAACCCAGTCAGCCCCATGAGCGTTGCGTCGTGTTTCCAGGTGGGCTCTGTCCCAGGCGGAGGCACAACCAGATGATTGATAACAGTCGATGTCCTCACGCGAAGTTTCTCCATGCAACCCTTGAACATCTCACGGCTTTCCCGTGCGCGCCCTTCCCAGGTTACACCAGCGTCATAGAGCTCTGATTCACAGATCGTCATTTCTCTTGGTCCACCACAGGCAGACTGAGCGAGTGCGTTTGCGGGGAGTGCGGCCAGAATTGCTATCGCGAGTGCTGTGTTTTTCACCACGGCTCCTTCGTCCTCGACAAGAAGGACTTGGCGCTGTCTCCGGTCTTTGTCTTCTTTCGTCTCAAGGTAGTACGCCGGATCTGTGCGATCTTTGCTCCTGTCGTCTTGTCGATTATCTTGTCTTTTTTGGCTATCTCTCTGGTCAGCATCTCCGCGTAACGCTTCTGACGATTGTGCTCGGTAATGCGCCCAGTAGAAATGAAGGCCTTCCGCATACCAGCGAAGCCTGCGCCAAGACCAAGCAGGCCAATGATGACGCCCCACCACACCTCAAGCCTCTGTCTTCTCGACGACTTCTTCTTTTTCAACAAGCTCGGTTTCCAGCAAAGCCGGGCGGACTTTGCTGTCAACGTACCCTTGAGTTCCGATATATCCGGCCCCGGCAGCTCCGGTAGTGCCCCCGAGGATTGTGACCATGCTTTGTAATACATCAGGGCTAACCCCCCATATAATGCCTGCTGCGATCAGGCCTGTTGTCATCACTACTAGCATGGCTAGCGCGATGAACTTCTTAGACTTATAGAACGGTTTCTCAAAGGCTTTCATGCCTCGACCCTACCACGAGGGTGGTCAGAGTCAAAAGGCTCTTAGGAGAGGTCCTGGCGCTCTCTTGCTTTCACCAGATCTTCGACATGCTGCTCCCATAGAGCCCCATACCAGTCGTTCATTAGCGAATTAAAGTCTTCTCTCCCGTCAGGCAACGCTTCTGGCTCCTTTTCCTTCTGAAACAAGCTCTTTATCCATTTCCATATCCTTCTGAGTGTTTTCATTCCCGCCTCTCCTTTGGCATCATATCGGGTCCGGCCATGAGGCCGTCGAAGTCTTCAGCGGGCATTGTTGCGGGGGACTCCGCTAGACTTTCATCGAATACGGCCAGCTTGCAGCGGAACACATACGCTTTTGCGTCCTCATCCCACTCGTATACATTTCCATATGCGTGATCTATTCTGAATCTTTCAGTCATTCTTCTTCTCCTCTTTTTGTCACTAATGCCAGTTGGTAAAAAAGTCCTCCAGTGTTTCCCTAGTGTAGACTTTCCCGCCTGTTGTGTAGATAACGACTGCTTGGAATTCTTCTCCAAGGCTCTTCACCTTTTCGGTTTCTATGTGGGTTATTTGTTTTTTGCTTACATAGATTGTCCCTGTTTCGGTGGTGACTTCTGCGAAGTCGTCTGGATAGACTGTGTTCATTTTTTCTCCTTTATCATGCGGTTCAACTGCATGATGGTTAGTCGTCGTTGGTGTTTACGAGCTGTAGCCGAATCATTGATCGACGCCTCAATGTTTCGCTGCTCGTCAAAGCCGTGGGGGTGAGTCGGTGGCAGGTCAGGAATCCTAGGGCGACCCCCACAGATATCGCGCTTTACGTCGCACTTTCCGCAGGGATCGCCACCCGCCGCAGACAGTCCTTGAACAATAGCTCCACCAAGCCGACAGCCGGGGGGGACAATTCCGTCTTGGATAGACTGCTGTAACAGGAGATCGTCCTGATCTGGACTATCTTCATACAGCGGCTTCATTTTCGCTACTCCTTTGCGCTGTAAAGCTAGTAATCCCGGTAGGCCAAGGCCTGCCTTCGCGTAGTCCCGAGGCTTCGTAGTATCGAGCAAGAGTAGCCCAGCTCTTTATTCCCGTCCACTTCATGATCGACAGAGGAGAATGCCCCTCTGAGAACAGCCTCCTGATATACGCAAAACGAATCTCCGAAGGACCAAAGGTCGGCAGCTTCTCCTTCTTGTTGGCTTCATCTATCTGGCTCTTCCATCGATTACTGTAGCCATTCTTTAGGGTGTGGTGAACGAGATCATAGAGGGAATACAAGATCTCTTCGTCTGGAATAGGTGCCTTATGTCTAATCGTGCGGCCCCGCTTTATCCGCAAGAGCATGTTGTTCCCATCAATGTCGGTTTCCTTTATATGCCGTAAGTCAGCCGCTCTAATCCCACATCCCCACAAAACTAGCAGGCACGACCTTGAGTAGTCGTCAAGATGAGGCAGCAGTGTCGATACTGTCTGGGTAGATATCTCCACAGCTACAAGATCATTGAGTCCCGGCTCCTCCGTTATGACTCTCTTCGCAGGACTTTTGTTTACATAGCCCTGCTCTTGAGCCCACCTCCAAAAAGCTTTCATCGTGTTGGTGCGCTTCGTTCTACTCGAGATGCTTTTGTGCTCTCCAAACTGCACGAAGGAATAACAGTCTCTTAGCGTGTAATCTTTCGGCCATTCTTTGCTAACGAACAGATCCATCATACCAAGACTCAAGGCGATCTCTCTGTGATAGGCCTTGCTTATGGGCTTGTCTCTTCGTCTTTTGAGATACTTCTGAATAAGCTCTTTTGTTGTTGGCTTCATTCTTTGATCCCCATTTGAACGACGCCTGGGATCAGATTGAGCACCTCTCCGTTCTCTTTCTCTACAGTGTAGGAGTCAGGACATCCCGCGATGATAGCCTGAGAAAGCACGCCCTCTTTTATTAGCTTCTGTATTGCTTCGATGAAAGGCCCTCTTCGATCCTTGCTGATTGCTTCAAAACGATCAAGCGGAAGTGGTAACCATTTAGCGTCTGCATTCCGAGCAAGCCCAGCAACGATGCCGGGTATCAGACTGAGTGTTTCTCCATCAGACAGACCGGCGACATCAACATTTCCGACAATGATACGACATTGGCCGTTGCTAAGATCGATATGGCAATCTTTGCCTACCACTGAGGCAATCGCCTCTTCAAAGGGCCTCTTGGCCTCCATAAGCAAGTGCTCCTCAGAGGACTGCATTCTCTTTCTTACGTCCTTGTATTCTCGGATCTCCCTCTCTGCCATGTCGGCCTGCTCTTTGAGTTCGACTCTTTGTTCTTTTATCTCATGTTGAGCTCCGATCACTTTGTACTCTTCTGCAAGGGCTGTGTACTGAGTGTTTATTTCATCTAATGAAGGAGCATCTTCTTCCATCTCTTCTAATGTTGCTTTCTTTGTTTCAATGTCTATCTCTACATCAGCCAGGGAATCCTTAAGAGCGCTTTGTCTCCCTTCTAGATACTTAAGCTCTTCTTTCGCCCCATGGATTTGAATGATCTTTGTTCTCTTCTCCGCCATAGCAGCCAGTTCCGCTTCAACCTCCTTCTCTGGCCGATAACGAACAAACTCAGGCTCCTCGTCTAGTTGACGATTGCACGAGCGCACCTCCGCTTGAGACTCGCGTATACGATCATCACTCTCCTTGATAACGCTGTGTATCCATGTCTCTGCTGTTATCTCTAACGAAGTAGGATCGGCCCAGTGAGGAAGCGTCTTTCCAATGATGTTCTTTATCTGAGGGAGAACATCTCGAACAGGCCGAGAGCTGATGCTTGCGAGCAACTTGCCCCGCATCTTTTTGGAGCTCAAATCAAAAAATGCTTCCGGGTTCCAGATCTCAGGCAACGTACCAAAGTAAAGATTGAGCAATCCCTGCTGCTCTTTCACCCCAGTGCAGCTGGATTCAATGTTCTGAGACAAGGCCTCCTTGACGCTGCTTCCAGACTTAGTCCAGCTTCGTTCAACTATGATCAGCTTCTCTCCGGTAGACCATGTCCCCCAGATCTGGATCTTCCCATTGGATGACATCGCAATAATGTCTTTCCCCGTAGAGGCATGACCGATAGATCTTGGTGCTCGCCCCTTCAAGAGCAGATGAATTGCCTGAAGAATCGTTGTCTTTCCTGAGCCATTGGCTCCGAAGAAACACGTAATCTCCTTGTTGAAAGCAAAACTTCCGTTACCATTTTTCAGGCCTTCTATTTTTAGATCAGTAAGATACATCATCTTTCTCCTCAATCATTTCTCTCATTTCTGTAGGCAGCGCGATGCTTGACATCTCAGCAGTGATTTCTGTCATCAATTGACCACGCTGTTCTGCGCTTATGCCTGCTAGCGTTGCGTCTGTTCCAAACTTGCTTTTCATCTTTTCGAGGACCTCGTCTTTGCTGCACCGGACCTTCCATAGCTTGCTGTTTTCTTTTAGTTTTTTCCAGAACTGCGCTGGTGAGAGTTTTATGATATTACTGTTCTCGTCGTGGGTTGCTTCCTTGCTTGCCCCGTCCGGTTTGCTGGGTTCAGCTTCCCTCGACACCACATCAAAGATCTCACCTGTCTCTTCATCGTACATTACAGGAGCAGGAGCGTCCGCTAGCACAGGCTCAGAAGCCTCCACCTCTGACGGGATAAACTCATTGACCGGCAACCTGGTTCGTATCAGTCGCTTTAGAGCAGATCTACAGACCATCCGATCAGGGTGATCCCTCCAAGCCTTGCTGTTGCCCCTAACACCATCGCGGATGCGCTCCCAGTCCCTTCGGCGAAGCACCTCATAGATCTTTGTCCCGTCCTTCATCACGATCCAGGCATACGCAGTGATTAGCTCGGCGTCTGCTGCGATCTCCACATCAGGCACATGCAAGACCTCTCGATCTTCTCCCGGTTGCCATACAAACTCTTCTCCGCGATATACAGGGATCGCATTGACGTTCCTTACAAGCCCCGTTCGGTAAGCTAACTTAATCCAGCCATTCCTCCCAATCTGGAAAGTACAAGTCTTGCCATAAGGGATAAAATAAGCCTCACCCAAAGGAGTGTTAGGCTCCAGCCCCAAAGCAGCAGATTGCAAAGCAGCTTGATAAATACTCGGCTGGCTACACGAAGCCAGCGATGGGTTATCAGACAAGGCATTCAGCACAAGTCTCCGGAAATACTCCGGTGTCATCACATCTCTAAGTGCGGCTTCAAACTCCTCGTTCCGCGTCTTGAAGAGCTGATCTATATATTGTAGACCTCGGTTCTTGTTCTTATCTTGAGCAGTTAATGCCCAGTCTGGGTTTTGTTCAGTCATGGTTATGACAATCCTCCGGTTTACAACTGAATGTCAAGCACTCAGTTGACAGTTATTGGTTATTATGCGTCAATCTCTTTATGGCAAAGAAGAAGAACGCATTCCGCAAATGGCTCGACAAGAGCCCAAGAGGCACGATGTCTTCGCTCGCAACCTCGATGAGTGTTTCTAGGCAATACATATACAAAATAGCTGAAGGCAATCAGATACTAAGCCACAAAAAAGCAAAGGAACTTTCAAAGTTAACAGGGCTCAAACTCAAAGAAATATCTCACTACAAAGTAACGGTGCATGTTGCTTGATCTCACTTTCATATTAGACGCAGAGCCTCTTGGTAAAGGCCGTCCTCGCGTTAGCTGTAGAAACGGCAGACCTTCTGTTTATACGCCTGCTAAAACAAGATTTCATGAGCAACGAATACATAGAGCAGCACAGCGAGCCGGGGTTCCTCAGATTCCCGGTCCCGTCAGAGTAGACATAGCTGCGATCTCCAAGAGACCTAAAAGACTAAAACGAAAGAAAGATGAATCATCTTTATTATTTAGAACGACTAAGCCAGATGCCGACAATGTTCGGAAAGCCGTCCTTGACGGACTGAGTAAGTTCTTTGACGACAAACAAGTTGTATCAGGGGACACTTTGAGTCTTTATGCAGAGAAGGATTCCGAGCGGGGCCGCATTATTGTCCGCATCTCCACCGATGTAGGCGACCCCGCTCAACTCCTTAGCCAGCTCTTCCCGGAGAAAAGCTCCGAATATCTGAAAACTGAGTCCTCGAGTCCCTGAAGCCCACCTTGGCGGTGCCTATCGGACCCTGTCTCTGCTTCGCAACGATGAGTTCGGCTATCCCTTTGTCGGGTGTGTCTTTGTTGTAGTATTCCTCTCTATACACAAACATTACCACGTCTGCGTCTTGTTCTAGGCCTCCGCTCTCTCGAAGATCACCTAAGTGCGGCCTCTTGTTCGGTCTGTTCTCTAGTCCTCTATTGAGCTGAGACAGTGCTATAACTGTCGCATCTAGCTCTTTAGCGAGTGCTTTGAGTCCTGCGCTAATCATGGCCACTTCGCGTTCTCTTCTCTCTGCGCCTGGCACCGTCACCAGTTGCAAATAATCAACAACAATCAATCTCACAGGTTTTACTGCCGCCTGCTCTCGAGCGATCGTCCTGAGCTGCGACAACGTCAGGTCTGACTCATCCACCACTGCAAAGGGTAAGTCTGTGCAATCATTTGTCGTCCTAGCCATAGCTGGCCAGTCATTGATCTCACACCCTGCTGTTCTCATGTTCTGCAAGCTCACCCGTGCCTCTGTGCTCAACACACGCATCGCGAGCTGTCTTGCGTCCATCTCCAGGCTAAACATCAGCACGCCTTCGTTCTGACGTGCTGCTTTGACAGCAAACGACGTAGCCAGGGCCGTCTTCCCCATGGCTGGTCGTCCTGCCAAGATCACGAGCTCACGGGGGTGAAATCCAGCAAGAAGATCATCTAATTCACGAAACCCAGTGCTGACTCCAGTAATACGAGATCCTGCATCTTGGATCGCCTGAATATGAGCATACGCTTCCTGCATGGCCTGGCCGAGACTGATCACAGTGCTTGGAGCCGCTCGCCTTGCGACCTTCCCCAGTTCCCGCTGTGCTTTTTCCACAGCATCAGACGCATCTCCTTCCGAAGCTAGTTCGCTAATCCTTGCCCCTACCCTCCCGAGCTTATGCCTAATAGATGTCTCTTTGACCGCTTCAGCGTAATGAACAACGTTAGCCGCCGATGGGACAATCTCCAAAAGCTCTACGATCTTCTGGCGACCGCCGATCTTTTCAATGTTGCCACTCGACTCAAGGCTGCTCAAAAGAGTGAGAGTATCGATCGCAATCTGCTTGCTATGCATCTGGGACATTGTCTCCCAGATAATGCGGTTCGGTCTGTTCAGGAAATCATCAGCGTCAACAACCGTTGCAGCCGAAACTATCGCCTTGTTTTCAATCAGGACAGAACCTAAAACCGCCATCTCTGAGCTAAGCTCACTATACATATCGACCTCCTCAATCGTGATTGTGCATTAACCATTCTTCTGTCTCTTTCTTCTCATTGTCGAACTTGATGTCTGTTTCCGCCTCCACATAGATCTCTTCTAGATCAGACATGTCAAAATACATAATCTGAATCCAAAGCTCAAACTGCTCCCATCGCTGTTCCAGCCATTCTCTATCGTATCCGACAGAGGTAAGGATGCCTTCAATCACCGGCCAATCTAGGTTGTCGATGATGTATTCAATGCCATCCATGAGGCTGAACGTGCGACCTCCGGTTTCTTCGCACCAGGTAAGGGACTCAGACATTCCTTCTTCTGCTCGATCCACAATGTCAGTTAAGAGCCAAGGACGACAAAGCCTCAAAGAGCCGCTTTCCTGTTTCGAGCATTCTGTAGTCGCAGACTTTAGCTCAAACCTATCAAGCTCACAGTTAGAGTCGGTAAACCCAAACACCTTGAACTCTTTATGGATGTTGTCCCTGATCTTCAGGTCTTTGACATGCTTTCCAGCAATCTGTTTATACCTCCTCACTCACTCATCCTCCCACTAAGCACTTCCCGCGCTTCTTCTGCTGATTCCGTAAAGTCTTTGTCCTTCCCGTGCTCTTTTAGCACTTCAGTGATATCAATAAGCACGCGAGCCATCACTTCTAAAACATCACCAGTATCAAGCTCACCCTCTTCGGCAGAGACATCTTGAAGCTGTTTAATCTCAGTAAGAATCTCCTTCAAGAGACCGCTCATCACGATTCTGGCCATAATAAGCTTTTCTCTTTCTGTTCTAGGAAACGTCATCTTCTTCTTCCCCCAAAAGGCCAAAGCCTCGGCTAATATCATCTACATCCATTGCTTCTTCTAGTCCTCGTACATACTCTTGCAGGACCTCAATATCCTCCGGCAATCTTTCTTCTTCCACTTCTTCTCCATTCTTGATTAATGGAGCCGATTCTGTTCTATTAACAGCGCACAACCGCTGTTGACCTCCTCGTCGGCTCGGTATTGTTCTTTCTGTTCGGGGTGGTAACTGGCTTGTGACGGGCTGTTACCACCCCTTTTTTTCAACCACATCGTGTATCTGAGGACAGACACTATCGATGTAAAACTGCTTTACGACAAAACCTCCTTCGTGACGCACCTGGACGTACACAGTCTTTCCTTTGACCTCGACAACAATGCCTTCGAAAGCTGCCCAGCTAGGGACAGACACGCGATCACCCTTCTTCAGCTTTATCTTTGTACTCATCAATCATCCTTTTTGCTTCTTTGATCGTTTGCTTCGCCTCCGCAAGATAGACAAAATCACCGTCTTTACTCGTTGTGTAATTATCAAAGTCTTCAAGGGCTTCTTCAAGTTTTGCTAATATATCAGCAGCAAACTTGTTCGCTATGTCAGCGCAAAGATTCCATGTGCTGTGCATAATATAATGATGAGAAACTCCACCGCGCTGAGTTGTTGTACTATATTGCTGCGGTAGTCTTGATAACAACTCAGACTCATCTTCCGGCGTTGTTACTAGGTGATTCTTCTTTAATATCTGCACTTCTTTTGTTCCCATTTCTCTCCTCCTCTATAAATTGAACGTATTCTGGGTGCGCTATGTAGAGCAGAATTCTATTGAACGCATGATAAGACGGATGATCAGCTGCCAGGTGCTTCATCCCTCGATAACAAAATGTCTGTATGTCGTTGACGATCTCTTTAGACAATAGATCTGCATTATGACGAGCCCGTATCTTGTCCGTCATAATGTATCTATGATGTTGCCTAATGATCTTAAACAGTGACTTTCTAGCCATGTTGACCTCCTCTAAAAAAGGGAGCTACTGGGCTTCTGTGGACCCAGCAACTCCCCGCAACCTTGATTGCTAGTTTACAGTAATGATCGGAGCTCTATCCTTCAAGATATTGTCGATCTCACTCGTGAAGAACTGATGGAGCTTTGCTTGACGGTCAATTCGATTGCCCGCCTCTCCCTTCTTTGCTCCTTCGGTGAAGCAATTATACAAGGAAAACATATCCCCTTTAGCAAAATCCACATAACGCGGATTACGCCAATCTTCTCGAGCTATGTTCGCAGCAGTTGAAGTCAAGACCCCACCATACTGAGCTAAACCGATAAGCTCTGCACCACGACGCTCTTTGACCTCATGCTCCTTGAAGGCAGAGAGATCTATCATCATCTCTTCATACTGCACTTCTGCAAGACATAACGCTGAACGGATCTTCTCACGAATATCCTGCAATACGTTCGTTGTGTGCTTCCGCACCCACGAAATAGCATCTCCGCTATAACAAAGGTTGTCGCAAATAAAGATCTGCGCACCACTCACAAGCCTCAAGCTCATGGACTTGTCATAACTGTTGCCAAACCCAAAGTTCAACATCGTGTCTTTTTCTTCAGTCTCAAATGACATTGTCCCGAACATCCGAGATCCTGTCGTATTCATGCTGAACTGTGTTTTTACTGGCTCTTTGCCAAGCCACTTGCCTGCGCCTTCATAAATAAGGTCAAGCAACATTCCATTCGGAACGGGTTTATAACTCCGTGATTCTGCCGGTAAAAGCGCAAGATCTCTCACTTGCTCCTCATGCACTAGGTTTGTCCCAGCGTGCATAAATGTTACACCATTAGCCATTTTCTATTCTCCTCTTTTGTATGTTCAATCCACTAAAAGCGGATCAAATTGTGCGTTCACCATTGGGGCTCGGGCCTTGGCGAGCCCGGTGAAGACGCACAATTTGAGTCCGCGGTTCTCTGCTATCTAAAACGGAGGCATGTCATCGCCGCCTTGATCGCGACGATTGTTATTTTGCCATTCGTTCTTCTTCTTGTGCTGGCCTGTTCCTTTGCGGCTTTCGTCGGTTGAAACAAATGTTACACGATCAGCAATCACCTCTGCGGTCTTGCGGGCCGTTCCATTGTCATCTTCCCATTCTCTGTACTGCATCCGACCCTCTATATGGACTGTGCGTCCTTTTTTCAGATAGGTATTACAGTTCTCTGCCGAGCTTCCCCACACTACTATGCGGTGCCACTCAGTACGCTCAACCCACTCGCCTTTGGAGTCTTTCCATTTCGAGTTCGTTGCTACCCTCATATTGCAGACGGGGTTACCGCCCTTGGTGTATCTCATTTCAGGATCACCCCCGAGATTACCTAACAACATGATCTTGTTCACACTACTGCTCATTCTTTCTCCTTTCGTATAACTTCTTTACGAAGCCTCAATGTTTTATTGCAATTCACAATACCTCTTTTAGCTCCACCTCCTCTGGTTTGTCAACCACGCAAGTTACGAATATAACTTTATTGCATACCTCGCAAGGCTCTCAATGCTTTCAATGAACTCGAGTGTATGCTCCATCCACTCGGCTGTGCTTTCTTGCGTATGCCTGAAGAGATAAGAAGAAGGATCTGCGTTGTCGAGCTTCTCTATCTGACCAAGAAACTCTCCCCTGGCCTTTCTGGCCTTTTCCTGTATATGGCCAAGCTCCTCGAGCAAGACCAAGGACTGATCACAGCTACATCTTTTCATTCTTCTCCTCCCCACTGATTGTCTTCGTATATAGCGTCACTGTTATTGACCGCTTCATCCAGGCAGTCTTGACACCACGCATCCGCATAAACAAGCTCTATGCCCGTAATGCCACATCCCTCGCAGTAATCACCTTGGCCGGGCTCGTCTGCATCTGCCATTGTTTCTTGCCACAGCTCTCCCATCTTACTCATCAGTCCTCTCCTTCGCTCTCCGCTTCCGGCTTTACCTGATGGCGGCGCGGAAGGTAAATGTAGCTCTCGACTTCCTGCTTTGCATTCTCTGCTGCGTCTGCTGCTGCATCCGCTGCCTCGTCTTCAAGATAAGCCTCATAGCCCTTGATGTGCCTGCGACCGGTGATGCCGCACCATTCTTCATAAGTTAGTGGATTTGTCATTGTTCATTCTCCTTTAATGTTCCCAGTCTCTTTCTAGGTATTCCTGCCATGCGTATTCTGTCTCGCGCTGCCTGCGCTCATAATCCCACTCTTCCCACTCTAGCGCCTCTGAACTGAACGGGTCTAAGTCTGCCTCGGTTCTATCTTTCGCTGTCTGCAAGAAACAGCAAAGAGCAATCCATTTTCCATCTAAGCTCACTTAACACCCCCCGCAATTACCGCATCTTTCGTAGCCGTCTCTTATGTCATTGTTGTCTGTGCTAAACCACGAATGATAGCTGCACATGCCGCACCATTCTTTTTTCCCTAGATACTGACAAACAGCTCCGGGGCTTTGTTCTTGGATTTCTTTTATGGTTTTCTTTAGAGCTTTGATGCTTGGCTCTTCAAGATCAGAGCAAGATTGCTTTCCAGGCGAGTCCTCTCCTCCGGTAAGCCACACAGCGTGGCCGAAATACACAAAACCTCTGTAGTCTGCTATTTCTTGGGCAGTCCAATATTTGAACTGCTGATCTTCTTTGTCTTTCCAGTTATCTCTCTTCATTGTTCATTCTCCTTTAATGGGCGGAATTCGGGACCAAATCCGTTCTCTCTTAGCGGTCCAAATACTCGAATAGTCACCCAGTGATCTTCGTGTAATATAACGAGTCCCTCTGCTTCGAGTTCCTCATATAGCTCATCGAGGTCCACATTCGACACGTCATCAACCCGATCAAGATCACCACATTGAGCGACAACTTTATCGACATAAACCTGATCTCTCGCTGTCAGCCCTCGATCTGAAATCAATTCACCGAACGGCAAATGGAAAGGCTCTTCGCCTGCTGCCTGTTGCATAGACATCCATAAATCATTTATGCGATCAACTAGACTTTTCTTCATCCTTATGTGCTCCTTCTAAGGGCCAACCATCGGTGGATGATTTTTCAAAAGCCCTCGTAGCGAAGCAAGGGGCTTTTGAAAAGTCAGACGCCAGGCTCCAATCGCCTA
>Ga0098061_1000186_pt1 | contig 27251 bp, 21 predicted proteins | sample 22_taG_FD_92579 | JGI IMG/M metagenome (GOLD analysis project Ga0098061, IMG submission 92579) | Marine viral communities from the Subarctic Pacific Ocean - 22_ETSP_OMZ_AT15343 metaG | ecosystem: Environmental > Aquatic > Marine > Oceanic | place: Subarctic Pacific Ocean | collected 2015-01-20
TCATAAAACATGCAGGCAATCCGCTTAAGCCGGGCATGTTTGGTAAACTTGGCGGATCTATGGGAAGCGTAATGTTTGGCGCTGGCCTTTATGGAACTGTCGGTGCGTACAGTATAGCCGCTACACAGCCAGACGTGCTAAGTGCGACCCGTGCTAATGGTGACGGTACTTGGCAGGTTTCGGGAGCCCCATCGAGACCGAACGAAATAGGCTTTTTGGATGCGTTTAATCCTGGTAGGTGGCCCTTGGCAATGAGGGGAGCAATAGGCGGTCCTATAAGTCCCGGACAGGGTTTCGCCGGTGCCGGTACCCAGTACTACGAACCTACCACGGGCAGAGGTCCACGTAGGTCTGGAATGAATCCGTACGCAGATAATACTGCAGGCCTAGTACAGGCGATGCATAGGAGTAGATAATGCTAAACGAGAAGGCACAAGAGTGGGGCGGCGTAGGCATAGCAGAGCAAAGTAGTAATTTCTTATCCGGCATTGTATCTGGAGAGAATACGGCAGGACATCTTGGATTGTGGCTCGGTGCAGAGTTCATGGTGTCTAAACATATGATGAGTGGCGCTGGCCAGTCCATGTTTAAGAACATGCCCAAGCACCGGCATTACTTTCGGCCCACGCCCACGCCAGCGCAATACCTGCAGCAGAGCCATGGAGCTGGAGCTGCTAGAGCGGCTTCTGGTAAGTGGGCCGCTTCTGGAGGAAAGGGAGGTGCAGCAACTCTTAAAGTCGCTAGCGCGATAGATAAGAGTGTCCGTGGGAATTATGGATTTTGGAGTAATCGATTTGGCCCAGGAAAGAGAGCAAGAAGAGAGGCAATGACGAAAGCCTTCGGCAAGACAGGAGCGAAGCAGCTCTATGCGGGTTTAAAGGTCCGAAGCTTTGGCAGGGCAATTGGCTGGGCACCTCTTCTCGTTATGGCTGGCAGTCTGGTTGCTAATATAGTTACCCAGCCTACTACAATGGATTCGGGTCCACCAGACAGAGACGAAACGTTAGGTGGAACATTCTATGATACATCAGTGGCGTACACACAGAGAAAGCGAGCACTACAGATGATCCACAATAGTCAATATGGAGGACGTTCTGCATTTGGAAACGAAGCTAGCCATATGCATGGATAAAATAGGAATACAGAACTCTGAATGGCAAAGAAGAAACGCAGAGGAAGACCGAGACAGAAGAAAAAGACAGTCAGAAAAAGACGCAGAAGAAGCTTCCGTGATCCAGTATACAAAGCGTGGCGAACAAAGGTGTTCAGAAGAGACCGCTATGAGTGTCAGATATGCGAACAGTCAGGTGGATCTCTACAGGCTCATCATATTAAGCCGGTATGTAAGTGGAGAGATCTAGAGCTAAGCGTTAAGAATGGCATTACTCTTTGTGAGAAATGTCACGCTAAACTTCACAAAAAGATAGGTACTAGAGTAGATAGTGCTGAATATATAAAAGGAAAGACTGCTGAGCGATAACCAAGACATCACTATCTCAACGGATGACGAACCGGAATTTAAAGATTACAAGACCGATTATGGCCGTAGATATATAGGCGAAAGAGACTATATAGGGCGCGACTATGCTGCGTTTGGAAACAGTCAGGACAGACACTTCTGTGAGACATGCACTCTCTATTATCACAGTCTAAACCAGATGGGTATTACAAATAGGTCGTTTATTCCGTCATGTAAAATGGACATATCACTGACTGCCATGGAAGGCATCACAGAAGAAAGCTTCGAAGATCCAGATGACTTTCATTGGTATAAGATATACTCTGACCCAGTTACCTTCGCTAAGGCGTTTCTTAACAATGACGCAGGGGATCCATGGGAACCAAGATGGTATCAGTCAGAGATGCTAAGATGTACGGCATTGAGGAAGGTAGTACGGGCAGGAAGACGAAATGGCAAGAGCGAAGCAATGGCTGTCAAAATCTTATATCTCCTTTTTGTAAACAAAAACTTCCCAATACTCTTAGTGTGTCCATATCAAAGTCAAATAACTCGTGTATTCGACATCATGAGGCGCATGATAGGAAATTCGGACGAGTATGCAGCATCAGTAGTAAGAGACGTGAGCAATCCACACATAATACAAATGGACAATGGTTCTGTCATAAGAGGGTTCTCTTCGGGAGCGAAGGCTGGAGCACAGTCTAATCAGATTCGTGGTCAGGACGCTAAGGCTGTGTTTCTTGATGAGGCCGACTATCTTGGAGATAGCGACCTAGAATCTGTAATGGCTATCCTTGCGTCTCACCCAGAATGTCAACTATGGGCGTCCAGTACTCCCACTGGATCGCGTCGTAATTTTTTCAAATGGTGCACCGAGAAGAAATTAGGGTTTAAAGAGTTCCACTATGTAGCAGCAGAGTCCCCTAGCTGGGATGAAGAAACCGAGGAGTTCTTCAAGGAATCGTATTCTACTATGGGATACTTAAGGGAGTTTCTTGCAGAGTTTGGTGAAGAGATGTCTGGTGTTTTTAAGAACTCTGACATTAATAGTAGTCTCTTAGATTATGAATATAAGAAATGTCGCCCCGCTGGTAGAGGCGCCAGATATGCAGTCGGAGTTGACTGGAACAAGAACACTGGTACCCATATCGTAGTTACGGAGTGCGTCAAGGACACCGAAGGAGCTATTCATTACAAGGTAGTTGATAAGGTCATAATTGAGAAGCAGGAATTTGCTCAACACGCTGCTGTAAGAATGGTTATTGAAACGGTCCATAAATGGAATGCAGAGTGGTGCTATGTCGACGCCGGCTATGGCGATACTCAGATCGAAATGCTACATAAGTTTGGAAAAGAGAACCCCAACACTAAGATGGACAGAATAGTTAAAGGTATTCAGATGGGGTCCAACATTATCATTCGTGATCCAGTTACTGGAGAAGAAATAAAAAAACCAGCTAAGGCGTTTATGGTAGGCATCGCTGCTCGCCAGCTTGAATCAGGTAGATGCGTTCTTCCTAAAATAGAAGATACTAACATGATCGTTAACACAGATGAGGACATGTCACAGGTTGTTGGTCTAGTACAGCAGATGCGGAATTTCCAAGTAACCAAAATATCTCCATCAGGTCAGCCTACGTTCAGTCAAGACTACGAACACACATTAACAGCATGGATGCTATCTCTCATGGCCTTCTATATGGAGCTAGGAGATGTATTGCGCTACCAGAGACTGACTACCGTAGGTTATGCAGGAAGGATAGGAGAAAAGGCGTCATCTAAGTATTCTGAGATAAATAAAGAAGAGATAATAGAAGAAGCCAAGAAACTAAGGAAGAAACATACTCCTGCCCCAAGAGCTTTTGATACTTCACCATGGGGCAAAGACATAGAGACACGTACACGTAGGGACAGTAATATTAAAAAAATAGAGACCCGAGACAGACAAAGAAATCCATTGAGACCGCGCAAACCAGGTGGGAGATCTAACTTCTAATGTCTTATCCATACGAAGACTTCTTTTATCAAGGCGAACTAGAGTTTAGGCGCAAACGCGTACTCGACGATGTTACCGGTGACAGAGCAATACAGTTTGACGATGTGAACTTTAAGCAAGACGCATTAAGGAACATTTATAAAAACTTTGAACGAGTAAGCGACAAGGCCAACATTATTATGCAGGCGTCAGAGAAGGTTGCTCGCAAATATACCATTCCTGTTCCGGTAACTGCGATAGAGGTTCGCAAGGCTGTAGCTAGACAAGACGACAACCAACCTAATGGTGATCTGATTAATTTTAGTCTTTTCATACGCATGGTGGACATCATAGAGGACAGAGGTAAATCTGTAGATTTTAGTATTCTCAACGATCACGTTGCTGATCCTCTAGCTAATAGAAGAGATATACTACAGAAGATAGATAAGAGACTAAAGACTGACGACCTGCTGCCATTCTATCTCTTCGGTGGTCAGCTGCTTATTTTGTATCTCATGAGTGAGATACAGGGAATGTTTAGGGCTCCAGACACGGCGCAGACTGGTGTCGACCCTGTAGGAGGTGGACCGGCGTCAGCGGCGGTTGCGATTAAGCAGTACATAGTTGGCATAGCCATAACTCTTGCAGTACTCGGGATACAGGAAGCTGTAAAGTACGTAATACAGATGATGGTTAATGATCCTGATCTTGACACTTCGTTCATGAACGATATAGAAGGAGACATAGGAGAGGCAAAAAGAAGGAACCTGTCCCCCCTAGTAAAGAAGGCTAAGAAGTTCATGGGTTTTGACGATTACGTCACGATAACTAGATATTGCATAAAGTATATATCCAAGACGAACGAGAGAGGCTATGAGTTTTGGTTGTCATATTTTATGGCTAGAAAGATGAGATTTAAAGCTGGCATTAGGCTTGGCTTTAAGCACTTGTACGTATCAGACAGTGCACAGATAGATCCGAACGGCTCTTTTGTTAGAGATCCTGGTCAACCCCCGCCTGCAGGATCTAATATTGTTGCAGACATAGCTACCAATCTGGCGGCTAACGCTATAGACATAGCCATAACTGAGGTTCCGTTTAACTATGTATGTGCACGAGAGGAAGAAGTAACCTTCATGGAGAGGGGCTTAGACGCTTTGGCACAGATCTTAGACACGAAGCTTGCACGGGATGTCATATGTTGTTTAGTCGCTTTTCTCGGGAACGTAGACACCAAGATACTGTCGGCAATCAGAACACTTCTTAACGCCTACGTAAACATAAACATAGTCAACTTAGACTTAGCAATGACAAATATGTTGGACTTTCTTTTGTCATGGCTGAGGGACGCAATCTTAGAGATGATCTGGGCCTTGATTCAGATCTTATACGACAAGATAGTTCAGTTAGTTTTAGACTTCTTTGAGTCTCTAGGTTTAGATATGGATATCATCATAGAGTGTCCTTTAATCCTAGATCTAATATTAGCACTACTTGACGCCATTGATGATGTGCTCCAATTGCTTAACGATATAGTCGTGAAGTATGTGGAGATGATTATGGATGAAATAGACGGCTTCTTTGGTCTAGACACGAATGGCTCAGATGAAGCAAAAAGCTCAACAGGCGCTCTTAATAATATATACATAAAGAAGCGTATGAGGACTATACTATTACTGTTGGATCAAGTAGTGGGCGCCATAGAGAACAGTCTTAACTTTTGTTCGCAACAAGAGTTTGAGGGGCTATCACCAAAAGAGCAGGAAAACTTTATCACATTCGAGTCTATAGTCGACTCTCCTGCAGTTAAAGATTTAGACGATTACTTAGACATAGACTATAGTCTAAAAGAGACACACTTTCCTAATGCAGGTAGAATCGAACTATCTGACGGAAGAATTATACCCTCTTACGATAAGGGGGAACTAACCATTGGCGATGGTAATCCATCAGCTGAAGGTGGACTGAACAGTTGTTTTGATCTTTTGGGAGGTATCAGAAGATCAACGTTAAACGCTATTAGCAGAGCCGAAGGAGGCGTAAATGAGTTGGGTTGATACACTACTGGGTTCAGTGGGTATCCAGAGAATTTCTAAGGTACAGGAAAAAACCGAAGACCTTAGAGCTGACATTGGAGAGCCTGAGAACCGAACACCAGATAGAATAATCAAAGTTAAGCGACGTCCAAGGTCGAGTGTTTTATCCTATGAGGTTGGTTCGTCAAACATAGGTCGTAATTCTAATAACTTTAGACCACCAATGCATGACCTGCTTGAAGTGGCAAGAGCTATAGATACTGAGGCGTATTTGGCAAGATCTATACAGAAGCATAGGGAGTTTATTCTTAAAGAAGGATACACTTTTCACGGAAAAGACCCCGAAACAGTAGAGTACATTAGAAATCGCATGAGAGAGTTTGAGCTAATTAGCGGAATAACTACAGAGGAATGGATCAGAGAGTCTGTTACTAATCTGGTTAGTTATCATAATCTTTTTCTTGTGCTTAAGAGAGAGATAGACAAATCTACAGGCAGACCTATTCGACTACACGGAAGAAGGCTGGACCCAATTGCTGGAATATTCCCTATGGATCCTACGTCTGTATATGTCGAGCAGAACAAGTCAGGTCGCCCAGTAAGATGGAAGCAAAGTATAGACAACGGAGGCAGGACGAAGGTTCACAATGCCGTAGATATATGTCATGCAGCTATAGATAAAAAGACTGGCTTTGTTTTTGGCACACCATACTGTATCCCAGTGCTGGATGATATTAGATCACTAAGGCGCTTAGAGGAGTTGGCAGAGTTAGTTACTCATAAGCATCTTTTTCCATTGTTCCACTATAAGGTTGGCAATGAAAAGAGGCCAGCTGACATGGTCGAGCTACCTGACGGAACTTTGATTGACGAGGTTGATATAGTCAAGTCTCAGGTTGAGGAGATGCCTACAGAGGGTGGAATAGTCACCTCTGAGAGACACGAGATCAAACTTATAGGTTCAGAGGGACTAGTTTTAAATATAGACCCATACATTAAACATTTTGAGGCTAGAGTACTCGGCGGTCTGAGACTGTCGGGTGTTGACCTAGGACGTGGAGACACTTCTAATAGAGGTACGGCCACAACGATGAGCAAGAACCTAGTTGATGCCGTGAAAGATTATCAGTGCGTCTTGTCCGACCAGATAACGGCGAAGATATTAGATATCTTGGTCTTAGAGGGTGGCTTTGATCTGACCGAAGAGACTCGAGTCCGTTTAGTGTTCCCGTCAGCAGACAGAGAAGAGATGAGAGCTCATGAGACTCAAGGACTTCTACTGTTCCAGGGGAATGCGATAACTCTAAAAGAACTCAGAAACGAGTACCTACAGAAGGACGAGCTCAGCGACGAAGAGGTAAAAGATACCAGCTTTGAACTGTTTACTAAGACCATGGGCTTACTCAATAGCAAAAACGAGGACGATCAGGCAACCGAGTCTACCGTAACGAACAAGTCACAGCCAGAGAACCAGCAAGGAGTCATGCAGACGAAGCCTAAGATATCTAAAAACGATACCTATATTGCGGGCATAGCTGGAATATGGAGAGAATGTCGTCAGCACATTGTAAGAGGTAAAGGGTTCGATAATTTTAGTGCTTCTCTTAATTCCTTTATAGATGAGGCTATGGATTATGCTAAGCCTCACGTTCATCTTGAAATCGACAAAGGCGTTTCAAAGGCCAAAACAGATTGCAAATCAAGCGATTCGTTCCTCCCAAGTAAGTCTTATGATATTTTCTTAATTAAAACATTAAAAAATGATTTCACAAAAATAAACCGTAAGGCTACAATATTACTCAATGAACTCACTTATGACAGCGCCAGCATCACTGGCCTGTTTGATTCTCTGGAAACAGAGATTAAGTTTATGTGCGATAGACATCTAAAGGTGGCTTTCAGATTTGGTTATGCACAGTCGGCATTAAAGGCTGGCTATAACGTGCTCAGGATTTCTTCTAACGCAGATGACACTACAGTTAAGGTTGATCTTAGAGAAGCGTCCTTCAAGGACCTCTATTTAAATTTGGTGGAGGATTCTGAGATTAAGTGCACAAAGGAAGTAGAACATGAGTAATATGCTATACCTGAGAGACTTTGTTACGTTCAACGAAAAGCCTCGTATATTCAGTGATGCCCTTAATCTATTAGAAGATAGCGCTATCGGGGCAACTCCCGGTATGGGTGTCGTAGCCGATATCCGCGCCACACATAGTGGATACCTTCTCAATAGGCGAGTATATCCTGGCACGAACATGAAGAGAAGCGTTGACACTTGGTGTTCACCAGAGCACGGAGGTAGCGCTGCCTACGATAAGCCAATTCTAGTTCATCACAGAGCACAAGATGGAGGCCCGTTCGGTGGCGGCAGTGAAGCCTGTGACCCTATTGGTAGAGTTGTCGGAGCAACATATACGCAACTATCAGATGATACAGACTTCGTCAACGACTGGAAGAGACCTGCTACTAGTCATGACGACCTAGGCTCTGGCTATATAATGCTGAAAGCAATGATCACTGATCCAGATGCCGCTGCAAAAGTGCTAGATAGACGCTACGATACCGTAAGCACAGGTCAACGTACAGATTCAGCTAGATGTTCTATTTGTGGTAACGATTGGCTAAATGATTCTCAAGACGACGATGACGAGTGCGAACATGTGCCCGGCAAGTCTTATGAAGCTAACGACACAACCTACCTATGTTACATGGTGTCAGGGAATTTGACATATGACGAATGTAGCTATGTGAACCTTCCAGCACAGCCTAATGCAAGAAATTTAAACGTGTCTTACTGTGCACTTACCGAGGCTAAGCAAGGCAATGGAAGCGCAGACAGGCCGTTAATTACAATGCAGACACAGGGTGCATATGATTCGCTATCTCTTAGCGATGGCGATAACAGTGTATCTTTGTTGATACCCGATGGCGGACATGACGTAATCCCAGATGAGGCCGTAAAGCTTCTAAAGAAAAGGATGTACGCGATTAGTCCCGCATATAATACTAAAAGTAATGTTAAGGAAAACATTAAGACCACATCCAAGGCCGATCAAAGGATATCAGAATCTCGGCAAGACGCTAGTCAGTCCGACGATACTGGGGGTCAGGACTCTAGTGGGGTGCAAACCACTAAGGGAACTGAGGATCCCGTTTCCATGGATGAGCATGTAGACTATGACCAATTCGCTCTTATGCACATTGCAAAAACTATTATGGATAATAATCTTCTCGATGACCGTGAAGATTGTGACTGTGAGTTTATGTCAGATGACATAAGAGACTTTGCAGCCGAATACGCTATGACAGAGGCAAAATTGTCTACTGCACAGCGTAAGAAGCTTAAGTCGTCTACGTTTTGTGGTCCGGGCAGGAGTTTTCCTGTACCTGACTACGCTCATGTAACTGCTGCCAGGCGCCTTTTGGGTCGAGCAAAGCTAAGTTCCGAGGCTAAATCTCGGGTCAGAGCTTGTGTAGAACGCAAAAGTGAAAAGCTGGGGTGCAGTTCCACAGAGGATGGTCTGATCACTAAGGAGAAAGTTATGAGTGAAGAGACTGCAATTACTGAAGAGGTCGAGACTGAGGAAGTTATAGACACTTCTGAAGAGAAGAGCGAGACAGTAATGGTGGAGACTTCGGCACTTAACGATGCTCTTGCTACGGTGACGCAGGCTAAGAAGGACCTAGAGGAAAAGCATGGTAAGCTCCAATCGACACTAGACACAAAGGTAAAACTTTGCGAAAAGCTGACAGAAGAGAATGCTGAACTTAAGGCCTCAATGGTTCGTTCTGCTGCGACACAGCTAGCTATTTCCAGAATTAACCTCGGAAAGCCTGGCACCGTTGGCATCGACTCAAGAAAGAAATTTAGCGGTTACGTTGAAGATCTTTGCAAGAGGACATTAGACTCTTTGACCGATGCAAACGCGGACCTGGTTCCCGAGCTGGATATGTTAGCACGTAACAAGTCTTCGGCTCGAAGCTCTCTACTACTTGACAAAAAGGTAGAGAACCCTGTTGAAAACAGGGACGAAAGCGAAAGAACGCCTGACTCAATGGGAAGCGATAAAGCACCCAAGACGAAGGCTGAAGTTCTGGATCAACTATAGGAGAACTGAAAAATGGCAAACTATAGAATTCCACGGGCTTACGCGAGACGTCACCCCCAGTATCAAGAACTTATGGAAGGACAGAGACCAACAGTCAAGGGACTGGTTGCCTCTACTTTCCTACCGATCACTGAGATCGAACCAGCTCACGAGGATCCAATTGTAATCCCCGCTGGTACTTGGGTAGGTATTTTAGGTGCTGATGCCACTGGCTCAGCAACGAATACTGGCGCTCTCGGAAGCATCACAGCATACAGTTTAGCACCGGCGTGCTCGACTGGATACTCCGTGAATTATACGACAAACGACACGACAGTTGGCGCAACATTCGGTGTTGGCAATAAGGTAACGAATATCGATACCAATGCCGCCATCGTAGACGGCGCTGAGGGCGAGTCAACTCATAAGCTGGGCGACGACAAAGGTGTTCGTCCTCTTGGTATTGCGTTCCATGACATCTATGCTGGATGGATGGGAACACAGTACACTAACTATGATAGGCAGCCAAATATAGGCTTCCTTATGAGCAATCAAATTGTTCAGGTTCCTTGTATTACCGCACAGGAAAAGGCTATTGAGCCTGGCGACCTTGTTATGGTCGATGGTTATGACAATGCAGAAGCAGATGGCGTTCTCGCATGGAATGGCACTGGAGTTGGCGACCGTAGAGTCGGTCGTCTAGTAGGTTGGAAAGATGCAGTCGCATCTCTCCCAGCTACAGCAACCGGTGGTACTGCAGCGCTTGAGCTTGGCAAGCTTCAAGAGCATATTGTTGGACGTTGCCTGCGCAAGGTTCTTGTTGCTGATTTTGGTCCTAGTGCATCAACGCACGACCTTCTGAGTGCACATGTATCAACAGGCAAGACAAGTGATGTAAACCTTGAATACAGGGTTGGCGGTCGAGTTCAGACTGTGCCAGGCTTAGGCCTGCAGGGTTCTGGAACTCTCGGTGTTCCGGGTTGGCTACTCTCTTCGAGAGCAGACACTACCGGTGTTTTCTGGGCTCTAGAAATTGCCGTTGGCACCTACTAAAGGAGGATTGTAATGAGTGAATTTGATCCGAGCCTAGTCGGCAATGTCTTTGATGAAGAACAGGAAACTGTAATTCTCAATATGCACAGTGATATCCGTAAGGAATTTCCTGAACATGCCGAAAAGGCTGTTGCCGATGCTCTAGAAAAAAAGGGTATTACCCAATTAGATGCTGCTGCTACACCAGCAGAACGCTCCTATCTTGCACATCAAGATAAGGTAGCCAAGACGAAGAGGATCTGGGATGCTAATGGACACGTTCCTGGCATGTCCGATCGTATTACCTATGACGACTTAGCCGCAAAGGATTCTGAGCGCAAGTCGAAATGGGAGAAGAATGGTAGAATGGTTGATGGTGTTTTTAGCACTGATCAGCCTATGATTATTCCTCGAGTAATCGAAGAGACTGTTCGTGAGGCCATAGAGCCTAATATCGTTCTGACCCCCCTAATGCAGAATGTCAACGTTTCGAACGCTGGCACTGTCGTTACCTTCCCAGCTGTTGGAAATGTAATGATTGCTGCTGATATTGGTGAAGGTCAAGAGTATCCAGAGCAGAGCTTAGAGTTCGCCGGAGAGGTGACTGCGAAGGTCGGTAAGTCCGGTATCGCGGTTAAGCTCACCGACGAGATGATCCGCTACTCGATGTTTGACATTATGTCAATGCATCTAAGTGCAGCGGGCAAAGCTCTTATCAGACACAAGGAACAGAAGGCTGCGGATATCATTCTTGATAATGGTGTCACTTTCTTTGACCAGACATCTGGCAAGAAGACTTCTGGACGAGACAGTGCTGGCGCACTAAACAACACCATGACACTTGATGACTTGCTGTTGATGTATGCCGATCTGACTCAGTCAGGCTTTGTGCCCGATACTTTGATAGTTCATCCTTTGGCATGGTTCATGTTCTGTCGTGAACCCGTCATGAGGGCTCTATTTATGCAGGGTGCTGGTCAAGGCGCTTACTGGCAAAACTATCAGGGTGCGGTGGGCAATGCTCCATCATTCGCTGGTGGCGGTCAGTCGCTTCAGAACAACACCTTCGTAACAGATCCGGGACAGGTTGCAACTACGTATACACAGCCAGGTATATTCCCTGTGCCGTTGCGTATTGTTGTTACGCCGTTCCAGACTGTTGATACGAGTGCGAACACTACTACAGTGACAATGTGCAAGGCTAGCGAACTCGGTTGGCTCCTAACGGACGAGACCGTAAATACGGAATCCTTCGATGATCCTGCAAGGGACATCATGAAGGTTAAGTTCCGTGAGCGTTATGCTTTCGTTCTTGCAAATAATGGCCAGGCTATTCGCCATGCCAAGAGTGTCAACTGGAGAGCTAAGGGTTATAGCTTTGATGATCAGTTGGTATGGGACGCCGCTTCTAGTGGTCTACCTAGCCTAGATCAGGGCAGCCTAGCATTCTAGACTGACTAAGTAACAGGAGGCCCCCGCCCCCAATGGTGGGGGTCTCCATCTTTCCTTTGGAGACCAATAGACATGACCACACCCAAGAAGAAGACCAAAAAGAAATCTAAGACTTCCAAGTCTAAGACACAGAAAACAACATCGACTGCCAATGAGATAGTAGTTGATGCAATGACCTCAAAGGTCACTCAAGAGCCAGTGAATATTGTCGCAGATACGGTAATGGATCCAGATAGTGCTGCGGTCATGGCTGGCGACGAGCTGAGCTTGAATCCTGATTCCACAGTTCCTGTTGTTGCGGTTCATCATTTTAGGGTAGATGCAAAAAACCCTACCGATACGGCACCGCCAGATCCTGGCGCTCGTAAGTACCTTACAGCAGAACTAAAGAGAGGCACATTGGTGCGAGGCTCTATAGTGGAATCCGCAAGATCTAAAGATACCACACCCAGAGACCCCAAGGTAATGGAATGGTATCTTGACAATCTTAGTCATAGTAATGTCAATAAGATAAAAGAATCGATCATCGGATTAGTCATTAGCGTTACGAAGATAAGCATGTGGAATCCGATGCAGATACTTGAAAAGATGATGCACACAGAAACTAATGGCTCTAACCGTAGACAAGTAGTTGACTTCCTTGAAGAGGGAATAAGACTGAGACGAGCCAGACCATGCGGCATTGCCGATGAGCTCTTTGACCCTAAGAAGCATGCTGTCAGTAGCTTCAAGACAGTTACGAGGCCTAGAAACTACGCTGGATATAGTGATTAATGTCAATTAACGTAAACTCAACGAGCCCTACGGGCGGGTCGAATAATGTACCGATAAACAAGGTTATGAAGGTTACGTTCAGTAATACTAATAACCTTAGTGGATCTACGGTAAACGCTTCAACCTTTGTCCTCCAGCACAATCTGACTAATCGGGTACATCCAGTAACTGTCAGTTATACTGGCGGGTCTGTTGTTTACGTTACTCCAACAACACTTCTATCGAAGAATAGCTCATACAAACTTAAGATAGTTGGGTCTGATTTAGATTTGCCTGGTGGATACATACAGACACTTACAGGCAACACCCTTACAGGAACAACTAATGTAACCTTTACAGCCGGAGACGATATAGAGGTCACCGCTGGCCAGAAGACAGATACAGAGGAAGGATATGAGGGTGACCTAAAGTTGCCCTCTACCCTTCAAGTTACGTCGGCTGCGCCTTTCCAGCTTTTAAGCAGTTCACCAAGCGACAATAGTTGGGGGTTTACAGGGTCAACGATTACTCTTACATTTAATCAAGATGTAACTGATACTGCGGCCAATCTTGGCCTGATACAGCTATATCAGAGGGAGTTCTTAGATGAAGTGGGTTTCTTCGCAAAGACTGGCAACTCGTTCGTTGGTAACGCTTTTGAATGGGATACTTCTAAATGGGCTGGAGAATCATCTACTTTCTTTAATGAACCATCCTGGTCGGTATCTGCTACCGGAAAGGTCGTTACGTTCACCACTTCTAACGAGAGGGCTAAGAACACTGCATATGAAGTCGTCATACCCGAAGACTTTGCAGCTACAGGTGCCAGCACATTTGAAATAGAAAAGGAAGTTACGTTTACGAGCGATAGCTATCCTTCGTACGTGACCCCTAGAAGCATACGTAACGAGGTCTTTTCTGTATTCGATACTCTTGCTTATGATTACGTTCATCAGTTGATATGGAGACATTCGATAGACGCTTGGAGATGTGCTGGACGCATGGGCGGTTCTCTTGATGGAGGAGTCTCAGGTGGAGGCGGCTACATACGTAGATACGTTAAGTCTGGTACAGTTAGAGACATCATATATGACGCAACGTTACAAAAAGGACTACTTGCCGGTACTAGTAAGTCACTTGGAGATATGCAAATTAGATATCATTCAAATGCCGGCAATGCCCAGATAGCAAAACTTAACTCTGTTATAAGCGATTTTGATAGAGCAAAAAGAGCTATATGCTATGGAGCATCGCAGGCTCGTGTGTTCATTAAGGGATGGGCAAGCAATCTCGACCCCTTGAACATTAGGCAACGACTATGGAAGCATCCCGGCAAGAACTACCAGCGGGACGGGACAAAGAGCGACTCATTCCTACCTGTATCGAATACTAGAAGGAACAGAGCCGAAACCTTACCAGGTCAGGGCGACCTTTGGAGCTAAATATGGAAGAGGGACTGACACAGATAGGGGTGGGTGGTGTATTTGCTATATTTATTCTTAGAGAAGTGTTCACATTTCTTAAGTCTCGTAAAGAGGCCGCAACGCTTGAAGGTAAAGTGGATAAATTAGTTGATCAGGTCGACTCCTTTGAACAGGTTAGATCACAGATTAGAGACTTACATGTGTGGCACAATGTGACCGACACAGACGGTAGCAAAATATGGTATGTTAAGAGTTCCTTGACTGAAGCCATGACGGAATTGTCAAAGAACATAGCAGCTCAAACAAGTGCGTTTGAGAGATTAGTCGATCGAATCGATCGATCGTAGAGATTAATTAGGAGTAGTGAGATGCAGCAAATTTTAGAACTACTGCTCGATAACCTAGAGTTTATAGTCGTTACTATAGCCGGTATTGTTGGTAGGTTCATTTATAAGAATAACATTGATAAGGCCGATGCTATTGCGTCACTAAAGAGTGGTGTAGCAGCGTTCTTCCAAGACAATCCACAGATTAAGACCGCACTTAGTGACGGTAAGATATCAAAAGATGAGTGGAAGATTCTATTTAGCACAGTAGGACCTGTAGCGGTAGGCGCAGCTACTAGAGGCGGCGCTAAGGTACTTAAGAGGTGGATAGATAATGGCTCTGTAGCAAATAAGTATATTGAGGCTGTTGCGCGAGAACTTTCGTCAGAATTTGGAAATACATCATCGTGACATGGCTAGGTTCTGTTATCCGAGGTTTTACTGAGGCTCTATTGCCGTTTTTAAAGAAACTATTTAGTAGCCCAGACACCTCAGAGAACGTGCTTCCAGCAAGTTCAGCGTTACGTCAACACGTTGGAAATAAGATATTAAAACACAATAAATTAATTACTGCCTCCAAGAAGGAGGCTTAGAAATTCCCCTTTATGGGGGATGTCTTGGGCTGGTCTTCCTTGGCAAGTTTGGGTCGGGCAGATCATGTTGGTTTGCTCGACCCATTTTATAAGTATTACCTATGCATGAAATTAACTTAAGAACCGAGATGGCAGACTTTCTCGACAAGAGAGGTCATTGGGTTGCCATTAGACAGGCTGTACCTGGCGCTAAGTGCTCGTGTATGGATTCTGCTTTAGGCGAGCCTGGGAGAGCCTGTGATGACTGTCTCGGTACGGGTAGAGCCTATGTCGATCGTCTAATAAAGATACGAAAATCAAAGACCTTACAGATTAATCAGGCAATAGGTTCGGAGCGCTCATCTCCGATTGGCAATGTCAATGCTTTTGATGTTCTCATGTATACTTCATATACCGTAAAACCTACACAGCAGGATTTCATACTAGAAATAGCATTAGATTCAAAGACTAGAGAACCGAATATACCAATAAAGATCGTACAGGTATATAATGTTATTGATATTCAAGACAATAGAGATCAAGGTGGGAGAGTAGAGTACTACTCAATAACTAGTCAGCGGGTCGTGTGGCCGGAGTTTAACGTAAATGGCTAATCAGTATCGTCCAGATAGAAGACGTGTCCTAGAGCGCTTTGACCAGACTTACATAGAATGGTTTGACTCTCGTAGAAGAGTCTCTCGATTCCAGCGACGTCTCAGGTCTTCTCGTACAGCCGATCTTCTAGACTTAGTTGACATGTTAGATCTTCTAATAGAGAAGCATCAAATGTACTTTGAGATTCATAAGGATACAGGATGGGCATTAAACTTCCCATTTATGTTCGTGAAGCCCCGCATAGGAGATAAGCTTAGAAATACAACGACTGACGAGGTTTATACTGTAGCGTTCGTTGAGGGGTTACAGGCTGGCCAAAGACGTATTCATCATGGACCCATAGCCCGAGAAGATAAAGAAGATAGCTTTACTGGAGTTATATACCTAGAACAAGGTAACCGGGCTCCCAGAATCTGGGAAGATCTAGAATGGATAGACAAAGATAGACTGCTTATACAGTTCTTTGAGGGGTCAGGAAGAAATCTTACCGTAGGTCCGTCTACAGCAGGCGAGCACGATGCCTCAGAAGTAGTGTATGATTTTATTCCATCTATTACATGGTTTGTTCATAGAGTTGAGCCAGCATCAATAGGTAAGTCGCCTTTTGATCCTCAGAAGCAACTTAAGCCTCAGTTAAGGGAAGAATTTTTAGACCCTAAACATACATACTTACAGATGAGCGAGCATGAGCGTGAGATTAGACAGCTTCAAACTATCTACCCCACAGGGCAACATATAGTTACGGGACAGTGGGAATCGCTCTCTGAGGTACAACAAAGATCAGAAACAACGACACATACCATAAGCGTTTATGGACAGTCATTCGATAATATTGTACAATTTGATTGTTGGTCTAACTTCCATGCGGAGGCTAACACTCTTATTTTTTGGTTTGAAGATTTTATGGACCTTTATACAAAGGTTCTAAAGATAAACGGCGTACAGGAAATACTATATTGGCAGCGTCTTAGAGACCAGACGGTCGAAAGATGGCGAGATGATATTGATAACCGTACTATCCGTTACTACTTTAAAACCGAGAAGTTAAGAGTTGAAAGGACCAGGAATTTTAGGAACTTCACGTTTAACGTGAGGGTGGCCCATAGAGGTGAAGCACTATTAACCGGAGAGCCAATTGGGATTTCGACTACCACAGGCAGTAGTGGAGGATCGGCAAACCAATTTCAGCTTGACAACTTCACTGGATATCACTTTACCGGTGATGGATCTTATCTCTGGGGCCAGTTGGACATACAGGAATATACAGGTTTTAGTTCTTAGGAGATAACTATGGCTTTACCAGGAACAAATGTAACCATCAATGATGGTGGCTTGCGTGTGGAAAGACCACTCGCAGGCACAAGAGTTATCCTGCTAGGTACTACCCATGCTACGAATACCACTATTCCGTTGAATGAGCCCGTGACTATCACGAGCGTTCCACTGGCCATGGACGCATTAAGGAACCCTACAGGGGTTACTAATGCTTCCTCAAAAACGGAGAGCGAACTGTCAATTGCGTTGCAAAACGCATTAGTCGGTGGCGCACCTGCCGTTGAGGTCATGAAGATAGAAGTTGCCGGTGGACTCAATTACACCGGTTATTCAACGGAAAGTAGGTTTGCCGCTCTTAGCGGCGCGTATGCTGCCCTTGGTGGGCATCCTACGGATATCGTAGTACCGGTTGGTGCTTATGCTGAGGATATTCTCGCAGATACGTGGGCAGATGCTAGTGGACATTTCACTGGCAATGTCCGTAGCGACACGTTCGTACGTCAATTAGCTCAGTTCTGCTATGAGAAAACAAAAGATTTTGACACCACGATTGGTGTTATAGGTCTTAAGCCTCCTCTTATGATACCGACAGTCATTCGGACTGGTGGTGCTGTGCCGTGGGCTGCTGGTGTCAACGGGGTAACAGGAGATAACGGCATTCTATTCGGTACTCCAAGTCTTACTCAGGTTACCAATTGGGTTAATTATGTAACAGGCGCTTCAGCAGGGATACAGGCTGTGGGCTGGGGTAATTACCTAAAGGGATCTGAGGCGACGTGGGATACGCAGTATCTAGTAGCTGGCAACAACGGTTTCCAGGCCCAGTCAAGTGCTGGACTTGGAGTAACCGACGATTTAGGTAACAGAGTCGATGTCGGTGCTTATGTGAGTGTCTTTGGCGCTCCCGTAAAAACCAGCAATGGCAATGTAAGAAAGTTGGCACTTGAGTTTACAGGCTCAGGTACCAATATTTCGTTCAACACTGATGGTGCAGTAAATTATGCTGGCTTAATTGCCAACTTGCAGCCCCACAGTTCTACAACGAATAAAACTGTACCAGGTCTTATTCAGTCACGGCTTCTTTCGCTGTCGCAGGCTGAGGGTCTTGCGAATTATCGTGTCGCAACGTTAATGCGGAGATCCAGAGGACTGGTTGTGGTGAAGGGCATAACTGGAGCTTACAGAGTTGACGATTTTACAAGGTCTGACTTCACAAACCTCACAACGGTTCGCATTACACATGCTGCTGCTGATGTGGTTAGAATTGCTGCAGAACCATTCATTGGTGAGGCTAATAATGTCGCACGCAGGAATGCAATGCAACAGAACATTGAAGGTGGGCTGCGTAGAATGCAGTTAGCTGGTGCTCTACAAAGTTTTGACTTCGCAGTCATCTCTACGCCAGACCAACAGGTCCTAGGTGAGGCGACAGTAGACCTCACTATAGTGCCTGTATTTGAGCTACAAGCTGTTAAGTGCGTAGTTACTCTGGCTAAAGAGTAGTCTTAGAATAAGGAGCTAAAAAAAATGGCATCTGAATATTCTCAAACGTATAACTCTTTCTCTGGTGTTGACATGCTGGTTACCTTCGGTGGTACTCTGGTAGGTGAGCTACAGGGCATTAGTTTTACAGTGACAAGAGAGAAGGCACCTCTCTATACCATGGGTTCGGCGGATCCCCGCTCGTTCTCAAGAGGTAAGAGAGGCATTGCTGGATCGCTTGTTTTCTTAGTTTTCGACAGATCGGCTCTTCTTGCTACTCTGGGTCAGAAAACAAAATATCTGGCGAATCAGTATGAGATTTATAAATACCAGAAGAATGAAGGCGAAGTCGTCTCAGCCCGGGGAAGTGGGGGCAGAACTCAAACGGAGTTCACTAAAGACTCGGTCACCGGGACCGTTGGCGCGAAGCGCGTGGGAAATGCGGGGCCAAACATGCAAGGAGGTAATGCGATTACTTCCCAAAAGGTTTTAGCATCCCCGATGTACCATGATCAGATCCCACCTTTTGATATCGTGATATCAGCTGCTAATGAATATGGTCATTCAGCCAGTATGACGATTCAGAATGTTGAGATCATGAACTCTGGTTCTGGTTTGTCTATCGACGACATTACCATAGACGAGAGCTGTACGTTTATTGCTACCGCCATGACACCATGGCAAGTGACTGAACGTGTAGATATCAGGTTTGGAGAAGTGACTGTGCCAAGCCCACGCCCCGGATTCCCCGGAGCTACTGCTGGTGTTTAATAATTAAATGATTTAGGGGCCGGGGTAATACCCGGTCCCATTTTTACTATGCAGAATAATCCATCCCATCCTCACGGCAAATATAAACTCCCTAGAAAAGGTCCAGTACCAGACCACATGAAGCAACTAGATGACTGGATGGAGCTAAACTTCAACTCCTTTTCTGGTACTGACATCCAGTGCTTTTTCCTTGGCGACTTTATTCCCACAGTCAAGGCTGATATTGATGTCGCATTTAAGTCAGGTATATTAAATAGGGTTCAATATAGAGCGCTCCTAGGTGAGGTGGAGAAGGCTGGCAGAAGTCCGATATTACCATTTGGTGAGCTTCAGACACTTACCGTTTCATCAGCAGCATCTGTAGGCCCTGTAAGGCGCCTGGGTGAGCGTGAGCCTGTTGAATACCTTAGCGGAGCCAGAACCATAGCTGGTACTCTAGTCTTCGCTCTGCTCAACAGAGACGTCTTCTCGGCAATGATGAAATTACCTCAGATAGGACTAAGAGACGATAAGTGGAGATCACCAGAGTTTATAGACGAAATACCGCCATTTACCATACTGATACAGGGCTCAAATGAATATGGATCAGTTGCTTCAGGTATGCTGATTGATGTTAAGCTAACAAACTTTGGAACTACATTCTCAGTGGACGACATGTATACAGAAGCTACATACAATTATGTGGCCACAAAGTTTATACCATTTGTAGACGACGTAGATTCAACTATAAGATCTCTTAGGCCTAAGGGAGCAACCGATAGTCTAAGCAAAAGCGTTGCTGCCAAACTACCTATGGCGACTTTTGGCCCACTTGCCAAACTAACTCCAAGCGAGCTAGCTGCCCTTGGGTCGAGCAAGGTTGATTTCATAAAAAAGTTTGATGATGGCACACAGGAGCGATTGGTACAAATATATATCTCTCTTGGTTTGAGGGAGGCAGGGTTCTTCTTGAGCCGACTGCGGCGCGGGGTCGGCAGCCGGGGGCTCTGGCCACATCCTGGTACCTACCATGGGTTCATAAACCAGCACGGGGAATATAATTGATTTTGATTGGTCTGTTGATACACAGCAGCGCTTCAGGAGGCAGGAGTGTCTTGCCAGTTAGAACTTAAACGAAAAGGTACAGAATGGCTGAAACAAATAGCATTTTTAACTATCCTAGTCCAGCAGACGTAAAAATATATATTGCTGGAGAGTGGATTGATGACGCGTATAGAGTAGACTATTCTGTGCAAGCGCCTAAACAGCCGCTATATGATTATACATCAAGCTTTTTCAAAGATGTAGCTCACGGGCAGTCTTTGGTGGTAGGAAATCTAGTTTTAAACTATAGGATGCCAAACTACTTAAAGTTTGCAATAGATCAAAAACTAGAAAGAGACCCAAGCATTATGCAGGCCTTAGAAGAAACAGGTGGACTTGTAGCATATCTAACGCAGGCTGGCTCAGCTAGCGATAAGGTGTCTAGACTTTTGGCCCTCAAAAAGGCAGGGTCGTTTAAAAATGCAAAGCAATATGCTAACCTTTTAGGAGGAGAAATAGGCGGAGCACCTGGAAGGTCGTCTCCGCTATCTATATCCCAGGTAAAGCAACCTGGCTTTGATATTGAGATTGCCTATGGAGGCGAAGCAGCCAAGAACTATAGAATAATTGCTGACTGTCACATAACTGGCGAAAGTCAGGTAATAAGTGCTTCAGCAGTAGCTGGTGGTGACCTGTCGTCATCTGGTATGCCAATTTTTGAGACGTACTCGTTTATTGGAAGACAGCTATTGGTGAAGATCAACAGTGCCTATCAGGCATCTGTTACACAAGCTAAGAATTTTAGCGAGATGAGAAAAGCACAAGGAATAGAAGAACCAGAAGGATGGACAAGATGACCGACCAAGTATTAGAAAAACAACCAGAAGCCACTGAGGCACCTGAGGATGAAGTTGACTTTAAGGCTCTTTACGAAGAGGGACAGAAGCAACAAGAGAAACTAAAGGATCTAGCAAACGGCCTGATGCCTACTGAGGCTTCCGAGGCGGTAAACGATGCAAAGCGCAATGGTGTTCAGCCATACTGCATACAGATAGGTGAAGATTTCTTTATCTATAGAACTATATCGCGTATGGAGTACAGAAAGCTTCTTACAGATCAAGCAGACGTTGCTAGCAGACTAATGGAAGATGCACCGAATGAAATGGCAGGTAGAGTTGCTATCCAGCTAAGAAACGAAGATGCACTTGTCCTGAAGTGCCTATTGTTTCCGGCAGTAAATGAGATGACAATCAAGCAATTGCCTGCTGGATATGTAGAGACTCTGAATCAGAATATCATGGCTACTAGCGGGTTCGGTCAAGAGCCTGTACCGATAAAGCTGTAATGTCATATGGACCATCTATCATTACCTTATTCCCTTCGTGCGGAGATTCCAAAGCTTAGAAGGAAGTATAAGTATATATACCTGTTAGATCTCGGTCCATTAGAGAATAACGATAAAAACGCGCCTAGTTATGTGGTCATACGTCCGCTGACTAGGCGTGAATTTAATTTCTATCAGGCAGACTCTTTAATAGATCCTCTTGCTACACATGACGAAATTGTAGATAGATGCTGCCTATGGCCAGACGATCCTAACGAATCATTTAAGGACAGCTTAGCAGGCGTATACAACTTTATACATTTGGGCATAGAGACTATATCTGGATTTGCAAAGATTGAATCTCTAAATGATGCGGTCGGCATATATCGTCAGGAGGCAATGACACTAGAGTCTGCCATAACCATGTTTATATGTAAGGCGTTCCCTAAGTATGCCCCATCTGATGTGGATGAGATGTCGTTCGAAGATCAGATAAAATTAGTTTCATTGGCCGAGCAGATACTCGGCATACCTATAAACTATGAAGAGTTCTTTAACCCAAAGAAGGAATCTACTAAAAAGGATAAATCTGAAAAGATTAGAGAATCATTCCAGGAAAAGCAGGCGAAGTTTGCTCCTCCGGTAGCTAAAGGCTATACGACCACTATGCCACCTGGAGTGACTCCTCAAGAAAACTCTAGGCCAACCTATGTTCCATCTGATGACTCAACAGTTGTCACGCCAAATAATATAAATTCCGAAATGGAAAAGCTTAATAGACACTTAAATGGCTAATAATAGAGAAGACGATCCTATCCGGCGAATGGTTCAGAGCCGTGATCTCAACGCTAGAGATATACCGGATAGAGAAGATCAATCAATCCTAAGTCGAGGTATCGAAGATAAAGCCGATATCTCGATTTTTACTACCGTTGCGAAGGTAGCTGCAACGGGGTTTGCTGTCTATGCATTAGGAAAATCGACTCCTAAGAACGTTTGGGTAGAAGCTTTACACCGTGTCGGCAAGGTCGGTGGAGCCACCTTTGGCCGTATGAAGCGCAAGTTTGATCAAACCATAGAAGATCAGCTTGTGAAAAAGTTTGGTCATGGCTTTGGCTATGGTCGAAACGTAAACAGAAGTGTAGCCTTAGCCGACGTCATAGAGCACGAACTTGGCCCTATGGTGTACAACGATCTTCATGGATATGCTGCAACTCGTACAGCTAAAAATAGTGTCAACTCAGCGATAAGAAGAACGCTAGAAGAGAAGTTTGGTGGCGCTGGCTTAGCAGGAAGAGGGGACGCACTTACAGGAGTCACGGTCGCTGACATATTAGGCACGACCGCCAATCAGCGCACTCAGTTCAATGTAATATCTGAGACTGCATATAGCAACATAAAAGGTATGCGCAACAAGTTGGATCCTACCGGCAAATGGTTCGATAAGCTTGTTGTAGATAAGCATCTAAATTTTAAGGGAGGAATGAAGTCTTTTGGATCGGACTCTCTTAGAGATACAAGGTGGATATCTCGTTCGAGCATAGGAGACGCACTTAACAATAGTCTTGGTTTTACGATACCGGGTGTGGGCTTTAGGCCTCTAGATCTATTTACTCCATTCGCACGACTTCTTGGGATGGCTGAAAGAAGAACCTTTGGAGTACTTGGGAACAATGCCCCCCTTAAGGCGGGGATGAAGTCACCTAAGCTTGGTCTAAATCTCTTCGTTGGCGGAGAGATACATAACGTATCTACCTTGGGTGGACATCAGTTAGTAGGATCAGGTTTTAATGCGCTCAACATTGACAGAATGGCTGTAGCCAACCTATCGAGGCTAGGCGAGCATCCGGCGCAACAACTATCTACTACGCCTACCTTCTGGGATTCAGTGCAGAATCTGCTCGGGATAGGTACGAAGTATCGTACTCAGGCTTCTGGGTTTAGTCGTATAGTCCAAGCTTCTAGAAATGCACAACAACTAAGACAAGGCAATATAGCTTGGGATCCATATGAAACGGTTAAGGCTTCCAGTCTAGGTTTCGGTGGGCGTTTAGAAAGGCAGATGGCTTCTGGAAGCAGATATCATCTAGACGATGTCGCCAGCCCTATGGCAGACAGATCTTTCCAAGAGCTTAGTTGGTTAGAAAGGACCAAGGCTCTATTTGGATTCAGTAGACACGGTAGATTCGAGCAGGGTGGCAGAACGTATACCGGAGCTGGTGCCCCGTTCAATACGAGTTCTGTTAGCTATGGAAGACACAAGTATGGAACGGTAGGCAGCAAGGGACCGAATACTCTACTAGAGCTGGCCAAGGAAGATGCCTCTGCTGGTATATATGCCATAGAAAGTGGATGGAAGACTAATCTTTCTCTAATCGGCCATCACATGACTGGTCGTCTCAATGACCTGTTTGGAGTAACTCTCGGCGTAGGGTTCAGACCCGGTGCTGGGAACATGGGATTAATTACCAACGCCCTTAAGATTGCTGGTATCGGTAAGGCCGTAAGTTGGGGACTTGAAGGTCTTAAGTATACCGACTATCTTACGGGACATCTGGGCAGTGGGGCGTTGCTTGGAGGATACCAAGCTACCACATTAGGCATGGCCGGGATTAAAGATGTAACAGGCGTCACTTCTGGAGCAAAATACGCAGAGGATCTGTTACCTGGAATAACAACAAGTCCCATCACTGGTGCCGCCAGAATAGCTGGACCAATGTATGCTGCACAAAGGTTCATGGGACCAAAAGGCCTAGCGGCTGGATTTGTTGGTTCTATGCTTCTTGGTGGTCCTTCTGATTTATTCGGCATAGACAACTTTGGTGCTAAGCTAACTACCTCTGCATCTGATCTTGCTGCTATGTATTCTGGTGAGAAGGATGTAAGGATTAAATCTAGTCGCTGGTGGATGATGAATCGTCAAGGATTCCAAGGCGAAGGAACCGATAGGTACGAAAAGCACTGGGTAGCCAAAGCAAAAAGCAACTGGCAATATACATCTACGCTGTACGGCAGTGAGTCAGAATACTGGAAGCACGCTTCGAGTCTTCCAACCCCTCATAACCTATTTGGGCTTGGCGATGATGAGGATTATTATGCCAAGAAGCACTATCGCAGTAGACCGTATCCATTTACCTCTTCTGGGGAGCAGATGCATGTAGGAGAAGATCTCCCACCTGGTAGGTCTCGTCTACCAGGGGACCTTTCCGCATCAGAGCTACAGCTTCTTGGGTATAGCGGAGGGGCACGAAAAAGAGTAGATGCTCATAATCCTGGCGATCTAGACATAGCTTTTAAAAGAGGTTTTAGTAATGTAAACGAGTTTGCTGGTATCTATAAGTTCTTAGGTGAGATGGCTTTCGGTCGTATGCAGACTGGGCCTATCTACGGTGATGCAGGCAACATAACCAGTCCTAATCGTCAATATTGGGACAAGGATATGGGCGGCCTGTTCGGGATGACCGAACTTTTACGTAGATTCATAGTAGTTCCAAACGAGCTTGGCGCTAGCCAGATAGTGAATGACATACCGAATCAGATGCCAGGCTTCCTCCCTGGTCGTAGATCTATGTCCGAGGGAGATAGAGACTATCACATAGATTTTACAACTGGTGATCCGTACTCTAAGATAAAAGGCGGCGAGTATCGTTTACCTGGTGCTGCTTATGAAGCCATGCACAGATTGCATAGTGGCACACCTGGCGTATATGACGCTATGGATATGTTCCTGATATTGTCCGATGTTGCGCCGCACAGTCAGTCGTATCAGCATTATAAAACAATAGTAGAGGGATGGGCTGCAGGCGGAGCGCTGGATAAGCATTGGCAAGAAAAATTTGCTGAAGGAACAAGGCGGAGAGATGAAATGTCTCTTGGGTATGCTGCCGACTTCGCTCAGCGTAAGTTTACTAACGAGGGAGAGACGAAACACAGGCAAGATCTATCAGCTATCAATGCAGCCATTAGAGGCGGGTCAGAGCCTGAGCCAGACGTACTAGAGAGAGCTAATAGGTACAACTCACTGGAACGTGTAGTGGGTGGCATATGGGAAAGAGCTACTCTAGATCATTTGCCAGATTCAGCAGAGTTGGTTCCATTCGGTCCTAGTCTTTTTCATAAGGCGTGGGGCATTAGGACAGCAGAGCGTGACTATTACGAGCGCCAAGTCCTTAATGCTAGCTTTTCAGATTGGCACAATCCCTATAAAGGTTTTATAGAGCCACGCATTAATAGAATGGCTAATTCTAATCCTGCCTCAGCAGGTGTTCAGGGTGCCCTCTTTGCCCTTACCGCAACCAACCCCTTAAGCATGGTAGGGAGAGGTATAGTAGGCGCAGGAGCAGGCCTTATGAGTTCTAGTGCTAGGGTGGCGTCTGGTACTCCTCAGGGCGGATATGTACCTGGATATAGACGTAAAGAAGAAGAGTACCTACAGTACATGGACATGCTTGAGTATCAGAGATACGGCAGAGCTGCACAGACGGCAGTAAGCATGGGCCAAACAGATATAGCTAATAAGTTCCGCAGATTACAGTCAACCAAGACAATGGTTGGCCTTGATTACAACGATCCGAATTTGGCTAAGACAGCTCTTGGGGCTGTTCCTAGGAACGAAAAAAACTATATAAGAGCATTCTCGCAGATGAAGGGACCAGAAGGTCAGGCCACTGTGATGAATATGGTTCCTGGCTATATGAAAGACATATATAAATCTACTTGGGATCCTGGAACTGTTCATAGAGATCCTGAGCAGATTGCGAACAATTACTTCAGAAATAATGTGCAGCCATCATCTGATTGGGCTGGATGGGACCCCTCTGTCCCTAAGTGGCAGATCATGGCTAGAACAGTAGACACTCCTGGCAATGGAGTCGCTGCGGACCTTCACCGCCAACATATTTCTAATATGATGATGAGACAAGCTAAGGCTCAGGTGCCTAATGTTGGACTACAAAGCGTAGCTAGAAATTTTATGGGCTCATATGCAGCAGAGGCTCAAGCATGGTTAGCCACGGCAGCTACGTCCCATGACATGTACGATCAAGCAACTAGGGCCGGTATGCAGAATGTTAGGATTAGCCCCTCTATGGATACAGGGTATAATAATGCACAGATTAACTATAACTTTAAGAACAATAGCAATCTGAGACAGAATATGGCAATTGCGGAGGTTTATAGATAATGCCTATCAATTTAGCTGCACTCGCACAGAAGGAATATACACAAGGCTCTAAGACTGGCAGTCTGGGCACAATGCTCGACTATCTTAGAGTCAAAGAGGGCGGTCTCTTCAGTGAGGTAGGTGGTGGGACTTGGTACCAACAGCCAGGCAAGCTCCACGCATGGGACCCAATGAGAGCTATGGCACCTCTGCCTAGTCAGATTTCCAAGAATCTATATAGCCTCGGCGGTAGTATCTATGGCGGTCCTGGATATTTTGCCAATAGCAGCGGGCAAGCAGTACCGCTCTTAGAGAGGTATGCTGCCGACTTACCCGGTGCTATAGAAAAATACGGCACTAGCTTTAGCGGGATCAAGGCCTTAAACAAGTCTCTTCTTGAGGCCGGCAGAAGTTCCGCAACAACTTCTCTTGGTGCAGACTTTATGATGGCTTTCCATAGGTCACAGTGGGTCAATCTAA